>ULTZ01000411.1_pt1 | contig 72882 bp, 62 predicted proteins | sample 1957981 | NCBI WGS metagenome assembly ULTZ01 (sample SAMEA4835745, study PRJEB28245) | human gut metagenome | biome: gut microbiome; material: fecal sample | place: Denmark | collected 2008
CCGAGGCCATGGGCCTGCGCAATGCCTTGTTGGGCAACTTCGAACGGAGCATCACCTGCGCAACGGCTGAAGAACGCCGGGAACTGCGCACCATCGTGATTGTGGGAGGCGGTGCCACCGGTGTGGAGATTGCCGGTGCACTGGCGGAAATGAAGCGTTACATCTTCCCGAAGGATTATCCGGAGATGGACATGAACGAGGTGCGCGTCATCCTGATTGAAGCGGGCAGCCGTCTGCTGGCAGCCATGTCGTCGGTGTCGTCGGAGAAAGCCCGGAAGTTCCTGGAACAGATGGGTGTGGAGGTGAGGGTGAACACCCGCGTGCTGGACTACAAGGACTACCGCGTGTGCCTCGAAGGCGGAGAGTCCATCCCGAGCCGTACGTTCATCTGGGTCAGCGGAATCCAGGCAAACATCGTGGAGAACATGCCTGCCGACTGCCTCGGCAGAGGAAGGCGAATCAAGGTTGATGCGTTCAACCGGGTGGAAGGTATGGACAACGTGTTCTGCATCGGCGATCAGGCACTCATGACAGCCGACACCCGCTATCCCAACGGACATCCGCAGCTGGCACAAGTCGCCATCCAGCAAGGACGTCTGTTGGCACGCAACCTGAAACGACTGGCTAAAGGTGAACCGATGCAACCGTTCGCCTACCGGAATCTGGGCACCATGGCGACCGTCGGACGAAACAAAGCCGTGGTGGAGCTGGGAGCGATGAAGTTCCAGGGATGGTTTGCCTGGGTGCTCTGGCTGGTCGTGCATCTGCGCTCCATCCTGGGCGTGCGCAACAAGATGAATGTGTTGCTCAACTGGATGTGGAACTACTTCACCTACGAGCATTCGTTGCGCTCCATCATCTATGCCAAGAAGGCGAAAGTGGTCATCGACCGTGAACAACGGGAAGCCACCGTGCACCTGAAATAGGAAGCAATAAACAAAGGGGACAAGCGGACGAGGCGAATCACTCCAGACCTCATCAGCTTGTCCCCTTTCTTTATTAGTCAGCTCGTACTTATCGTCCCAGGTACCAGTCGTACATACGGCGGACACCCTCCTCAATCTCGATGGTGTGGTGCCAGCCGAGGGCATGCAGCTTACTCACGTCGGTCAGCTTGCGCAGGGTACCGTCCGGCTTCGACGCATCCCAACGGATTTCACCCTTGAAGCCCACCGTCCCGGCAATCAGCTCAGCCAACCGGCGGATGGTAATCTCCTTGCCTGTACCAATGTTGATGTGGCAGTTGCGCACCTCTTGCGAACCGGGTGCATACGTATCTGCAAAATCGACATGCTCCATCACGAAGACCGTGGCATCTGCCATCTCTTCGCTCCACAGGAACTCACGCAGCGGCGTCCCCGTTCCCCACAGCGTCACCACGCCGGGAGCTATGCCATAGTGTGCCAGCACTTCGAGTATCTCTGCGTCGGCAGCAGAACCGTCGACACCCTCCACCGGACGGAGATTCAGGTCGTGCCGTACAGCCTCCCAGTTGCCTTCCGACAGGCAATGCGCCAGGTGAATCTTCCGCACCATGGCAGGCAGCACATGGCTGTTTTCCAGATGGAAGTTGTCGTTCGGACCGTAGAGGTTGGTAGGCATCACGGCGATGTAGTTGGTCCCGTATTGCAAGTTAAAGCTCTCGCACATCTTCAGTCCGGCAATCTTGGCGATGGCATACGGCTCGTTGGTGTACTCCAGCGGTGAGGTGAGCAGGGCTTCTTCCTTGATCGGTTGCGGAGCCTCCCGCGGATAGATGCAGGTGCTGCCCAGGAAGACCAGCTTCTTCACCCCATGACGATAGCTCTCGCCGATGACATTCTGCTGAATCTGCAGGTTCTGCCAGATAAAGTCGGCACGCTGATGCAGGTTTGCCCAGATACCTCCCACATGGGCGGCAGCCAGGATGACAGCTTCCGGCTGTTCTTCATCAAAGAAGCGGCGCACGGCAGCCCCGTCGAGCAAATCCAGCTCGGCATGAGTGCGCCCCACCAGCCGGGTATATCCTTTTTGCTTCAGGTTGTTCCAGATGGCAGAACCCACCAGCCCGCGATGTCCTGCCACATATATCTTTGTGTTCTTATCCATTTTTACGATTTCCAATTATCTCAATCACAGGTTCGCCTTCAGGTGCAGCTTCTTCACGAAACGCATGTCATGGGCAACCATGATACGCACCAGTTCGGCAAAGGACGTCTTTTGCGGATTCCAGCCCAGGAGTGTCTTTGCCTTGGTCGGGTCACCCAACAGCTGCTCGACTTCGCAGGGACGGAAATACTTCGGGTCGACCTCCACCAGCACACGTCCGGTAGCCGTGTCGATGCCCTTCTCGTCCACCCCTTCGCCTTCCCAACGCAAGTCGATGCCGACCTCGTGGAATGCCAGGGTACAGAACTCACGCACGGTATGCATCTCACCGGTTGCAATGACAAAGTCCTCGGGAGTCTCGTGCTGGAGAATCAGCCACATGCACTCCACATAGTCCTTGGCATAGCCCCAGTCGCGGCGTGCGTCGAGGTTACCCAGATAGAGTTTGTCCTGATGTCCCTGGGCGATGCGGGCTGCCGCCAAGGTAATCTTACGTGTGACGAAGTTCTCGCCGCGACGTTCACTCTCATGGTTGAACAGGATGCCGTTCACGCAATACATGCCATAGCTCTCGCGGTAGTTCTTCGTTATCCAGAAACCATACTGCTTGGCCACTCCATAGGGAGAACGCGGATAGAAAGGAGTCGTCTCGCGCTGGGGAATTTCCTGTACCTTACCGAAAAGCTCGGAAGTGGATGCCTGGTAGATGCGGCAGGTCTTCTCCAGTCCGCAGATGCGCACCGCCTCCAGCAGACGCAACGTCCCGAGTGCATCTGCCTCTGCCGTATATTCAGGTACGTCAAAGCTGACTTTCACATGGCTCTGTGCAGCCAGGTTATAGATTTCATCGGGCTTCACCTGCGCAATGATGCGGATGAGCGAACTGGAGTCCGTCATGTCGCCCCAATGCAAGTTCACGAGTCGGCTTTTCTTCATGTCGCGCACCCACTCGTCCAAGTACAGATGCTCGATGCGTCCGGTGTTAAACGATGAGGAACGGCGCAGAATGCCATGCACCTCATACCCTTTCTCCAACAGATACTCGGCCAAGAACGAACCGTCCTGACCGGTGATTCCTGAAATTAATGCTACTTTTTTCATCTATTTACTATGTATTCAGTCCTAATGAATGGGCGGAATGCCGGAATGAACAGTGGCCGCACGCCTGCCGGCATCATCCGTCCGCTAAAACGAGTCAAAGGAATACATATTCTGCCAAAATCGCAAGAAATCCTTCCCATTTTTTAAATCCTCCTGCCTTCCTACAAATAATTCCCATTTTTTATAGAGCCCTATCAAATCTATGGCTACCTTTGCAACTCACAAACTAACCGTAAGTAAGAAGGATGCACATCCGCCGTGTCCCGCCCGGCTGAAGAGCCAGTCACGGAAGCACACTAGCCGATGTCCATCAAGATTGTTTTCGTAATGTATTTATTTAAATTCGAACCTCTGCTGAAGCAGACCCTTTGGGGCGGTGACAAAATCAGGACGTACAAACACCTGCACAACACCCTTCCCCATGTGGGCGAAAGCTGGGAACTGTCCGGAGTCCCCGGGCATGAGTCTGTCGTGGCCAATGGCGAATGGAAAGGCACCCTGCTGCCCGACCTCATCGGTCACCTGGGAGCCGACCTTGTCGGCGCCGACAACCTTGCCCGACACGGCAATCTCTTCCCACTTCTGGTGAAATTCATCGATGCCCGCCTAGACCTTTCCATCCAAGTACATCCCGACGACCGCCTGGCACACGAACGCCACGGCTGTCCCGGAAAGAACGAAATGTGGTATGTCATTGCCGCCGAACCCGGTGCACGCCTCTGTGCCGGACTGTCACAGACCATTGATGCCGACGAATACGAACGCCGCGTCCGGGAAGGCACCATCGAAGAGGTGCTCTGTTTCCACGACCTGCATGCCGGAGATGTCTTCCACATCCCTGCCGGACGGGTACACAGCATCGGTGCCGGGACGTTCCTTGCCGAGATTCAACAGACGAGCGACATTACCTACCGTATCTATGACTTCAACCGCCGCGACGACAACGGGAACCTGCGCGAGCTGCATACCGAGCTGGCAAAGGATGCCATCGACTACCGCGTACTCGCCGACTACCGTTCCCACTACACGCCGCACGCCAACGAACCGGTGGAACTGGTGACATCGCCCCAGTTTACCACCTCGCTCTACGACCTGACCGAACCGATGTGTTGCGACTATTCCGACCTGGACACCTTCATCATCTATGTCTGCACGGCCGGAGCAGCCACCCTGCACAGCGACGGAGACCATTCGCTGCCCATCAGCCAAGGCGAGACCGTACTCGTCCCTGCCTGTACACGCTGGGTGGACATACGGCCCGAAGGTCACGTCACCCTGCTGGAAAGCTGGACTTAACCCCAACCAGTCACAAGTCCGGACACAAATGACGCCGGTGAAACGAAGCCCCGTCCTCCTTTCGAGGCGCATCAGGCATCCGTTTCACCGGCGTCATTTGTTTGGGAAAAGACCGTTTCCCCCAGGGAGAATCACTCCTCCGTCATTGGCTCTCCATTCAGTTGCCTCCTGAATCCGGTCCAGAAGTCTTTGCCGAAAAGCAACCACGCAGCCGTCCCGGCAAATGCCAGGAAGATGAAAGCCAGGACAATCACCTTACGGCTCACCCCCGACGGCTTCAACGGGACGGTTGCAGGCTCCACCACGGCAAATACCGGCTTCGCCTCCTGCACCTTCGCACGCGCCACCTGAAGCTGCGTTGCCACCTGACTGTAAACCTGATATGCCAGCTGCATGTCGTTCTGCAACCGCTCCTGGCGGGCACGCACACTCTGCAATATCAGGTTCTGGTTGGCATCCACATAGGCTGCATACTTCTGCTGAGCAGCATAGTATTCCCCCTGACGCTCCTTGTAGAGCTTCTCCAGGTAGTCACAATCCGCCTGTGCCTTGCGACTGCGGTAATCGATGATGTACTCCTGCAACTTGTGCGCCACGGTATCAGCCACCGTAGCCGCCACCACCGGGTCCTGAAAGGTGACCGACAGGGTGGTCTTGCCGGTCTTCTTGTCAACCTCCGCCAGGATGTTCCGACGCAGGTAGTCCACTTTCTCAGCCTGTTCCCTGGTCAGTCGGAAGGGGTCCAGTGTGTCGCCCTCCGCCTCCTCACCGGCAAACACCGCCTTCATGGCTGCGACAGCCTGCCCCGGCAATCCCGCCACATAGCTCCACCACGGACGGCGTTGCTCATCCAGGTAAGCCACCAGCGTGGTGTCGAGTGCTCCGTCCTCATCCTCCACACGGACGTCGAACATCTCCAGCAGAAAGGGGGTCGAACCGACGATGTCGCCCGACAAGGCGGCACCCAACGCATCCTCCCCATCCATCTGCATGCCTCCCAACCCCACCATCGAAGCCAGTCCGGAAAGGTTACCGCCGACTTGTCCCGATTCAGGGGAAAGCGTCACGTTCACAGTATATTTCTTCGGGATGCTCAGAGCCACCACGCAGCCCAGCACCAGCCCCACTCCCATTGCCTTCAGCAACAAGCGGCGGCAGTTCCAGGCACGGCGCACCAGCCCCATCCAGTCGATGACAATCACGTCGTCATCCGGCTGCACATCCGGTTCTCTGTATGTCTTCTCTTCTTTCATAGGTATCTCGTCCACTTCTCGTCTATTTATTCGAAATCAGGTTGGCTATCGTGGCTATGGTCATGGCAACCGTACTGAACGAACTGATGGTGCCCAGCACATTGGCGATGTTCTGCCGCTTCATCTTCGCAGGGACGATGATCTGACAACCCGGCTCTATCTGCTTCCGGCCCGAACCCTTCACCTTCGCTACCTGACCATTCATATAGACAATGAAGGCACTGCGCTTCTTCGCGTTGTTCGCATAGCCTCCCGCCTGGCTCAGGTAATCCTTGAACGACAGCCCCTCGGTGTAAGTCACCGTGTTCGGGAGCATCACTGCCCCGGCAATGCGCACCGTGTTGTCATACTCAGGCACTTCGAGCCGGTCGCCTTCACGGAGCACCACATCGGCATCTGTCCCCGGCTCGGCCAGTGCCGCCTCCAGGTCGATGCCCACGGTGAAGGTATCCTCCACACGGATGTTGAGCGAGTCGAGGTTCTGGATGCCTGTCTCCCGACGAATCATCTGGATGATGTCCGCCATACGTGCCTTCTCCTCTTCGTTGGCACGGCGCACCAGCTTCGCCCCTTTCACATAGGCAAAGCGCGTCACACCGCCCGCCTTCCGCACGAGGTCGCTCAGTCGCTCGTTCTTGCTGTTCAGGGTGTATGTCCCGCCATAGTTCACCTCGCCGCCGATGCTCACATTCTGCTGTACGCTGTAGGCAGGACTGCGGCGTACGAACACCTGGTCGTAAGGCATGAGCACGAAACCCGGCTCACCGTCGACCACAAAGCCATCCTTCAGCGCAAAAGTATAGAGTCGGGCAATCTCGCCCGTCGCATCTTCCGCCGTCACGTCCTTGATGCGGCGCGACACATCGACCCGCACCAGACTCGCCGACTCCAGCAGTCCGCCTGCCTGAATCACCAGGTCTTCGAGCGTCATGTTGTCGGCGTAAGGGAACTCTCCCGGCTGTGCCACCTCGCCGGTGATGGTCACCGGTCCCCACTCCTGCAGGTCGTGTATGCTGGGGATGTAGAGGATGTCATTGCGACGCAAGGGGACGTCGGGGACGGTGTTCTCCATGATGCCCCGGATGTCGAGCTGCAGCACCTCGTGCGTCAGGTTCTCCCGTTCGCGGTAGAGCACGGCACGGTTGAGGAAGGCATCTCCCATCAGTCCTTCCGCCTTCGTGACCAGCTGACGGACGGTCTGTACCTCGGCACCCAGCTGATAGATGCCCGGACGATAGACAGCTCCGCGCACCTCCAGCTTGTTCTCGAAACGGTCGAGGATGGCATCCACCGTCAGCACATCACCGTCACGGAGCTGGAAGGCGGAATAGTCGCTGCGGTCTACCGTCGCCACCTGGTACTCCTTGCCGTTCTGTCTCACCACACGGACTGCCTGGGTGTAGGCATCGGCAGTGAAATCGCCGGCATAGCGGAGCAGGGTGGCAAGCGACTCGTTCTTCTTCATCTCGTAGCGCATGGGGCGTTTCACCTTTCCGTTGACCTGCACCAGCACCTCGAAGGGCGGCACGAGCACCACATCGCCCTCTTGCAGACGGATGTCATCCTGCGTCTTCCCCTTCATGATGAAGTCATACACATCGACCGTGGCAACCGTCTTGCCGCTGCGCACGAGCTGCACCCGCCGCAGACTTCCCAAGTCGTTCACGCCGCCGGCACGATAGAGCGCATGGAACACGGTGGAGAAGGACGACAGCGCATAGGTGCCGGGCTGCACGACTTCGCCCATGACGTTAATCTGTATGGTGCGCGTGTTGCCCAGCGTCAGCTTGATTTGCGAGGTCGGTGTCGAGCTGTCCACACCCGAATAAATCTTGTTGAGCTCCTTCCTCAGGTAGTCGTTCGCCTCATCGACGGTCATGCCGTTGAGGTAGACCAGTCCGATGTTCTGGATGTTGATGTATCCGTCGGGCGAAATCTTGCTGCGGATGCTGTTCTGGTTGGCTCCCCAGATGTCGATGATGACCTCATCGCCCGGTCCCAACCGGTAGTTGGGTGGAGTGGCAAGGTTGACGCTCGGCTCGAAAGTCAGGTTGCGGGTGTTGAAGATGTTCCGTCCGAACACATCGTTCACGGTCGGCTGTTCCGGTTCCGGCTCCAGTGCCGTGGAGGCATCTTCCTTGACCTGTTCACGCAGACGGTCTTCCGCCTGAACCGTTTCCACCGTACTTTCGGCAGTCGGCTTCTGGTTTTCATAGAGTTTCTTCACACGTTCCGCCTGTTCGCGGGTCACTCCCCGACGTGCCAGCTCTGTAGCCAGCTGCCGTTGGTCCTTCCCCTGCTGCATCCCGTCCTTCACATACTGGAGGACTTGCTCGTCGCTCATTGCCTGTGCGAACGCTGCAGCTCCGCAAAAGAGGATGAGTGATAGGATTAAGAAGAGTTTTTGTTTTAGCATATTATGTGTTTGAAGTGATTAGAATGTTATCTTTGCTGCATGAAAAGAAGGTGTATCAATATTTTAAGTCAGGTATTGCCTATACTAATATTCATTATCATCCTGATAATGTCAATCTTTTATCATATTATCAAGACCGTCTTTTCCAAAACCGCTCATAAATAATGCGGACCGGAAAAACCAATGCAGCCTGTAAGTATCGTTTTCTTGTGTGTTTCTCCTTATAGATTCGATAAAGGAACCTCAAATTTAAATTATCAATCCATTTTGGATAGTAATCAATCTCATCATGTGCAGTCTGATGGATAAAACCACCACACGTAAAACCTATACACTCCACCCCTGCACATTTCACTTTTAACAGAAATGTTTCCTGCATTAATACCCCCATTCCTACAATCACAAAATCCGGTTTCTGTTCTTTGATTGTACGTATTTCATCTTCCACTTCCCTTTCAGATGAAAAATAACCATTCCGATAACCCAGGATTCTCAGTTTTGGCCATCTGGTAGTAAATATCTTTACTGCCTTATCGACCTCCTCCTGCTTGGAAGCCACGATATAAATACTCTTCCCTTCCTTTTCAGCATAATCAAACAATACAGGAGCTAGAGATGTCATATCAAAGCTTCTCCTTGTAACTGTCTTACCATATAGACATTGAATTGCCGCAACTAGAATAGAGCCGTCTGCAAAGATTCCATCAAAATCCTCAAATAATTGCAGATGCTTTACAGCCTCCAGATAAGAAACAGGATTCAGGAATGTATAGATTCGTCCCTTACGCTCGAACAACTCTCCAAGTGGGAAGCTGTTTGTCGATATAATTTTATCTACCAACATATCTAAACATGTATACTATGTCAGCAACTTAGTTGCATCTTTTTGCCCTTTTAAGGCTAACATAAATAAGAGGAAAAAAAGTACCGAAACATTGGGTAAAGTCAATGTTGATAAAGAAAAGCTTTGTATTAATACTAATACACACAACCATCGTAATGGTTCGTATTTAGCTCTAAAAAAATTCATTATGAAATAGAATATAAAACCGAGAGCTATCAATATCCCCCATGTAAAAGCTAAGCGTAAATAAGTTGAATGAAAATAGAACGGAAATATACCTTGTAAATCACGCATATTTTCAAAATTTGATATAGTCCATTCAAACTCTGACAACACTGGCATTTTCAGACTAATACCGGGAGTTGAACCCAATAGGAGCATACTCCAATCAACTGAATCAAAATACATAAAGGCTTGGGAAAAATAAACAAAACGATCAAGGTTCTCAGCAGAATCTCCCCGAATAGAGAGCCCCAAATAAATCGCTATTGCAACAAAAGGTATAAAAGCTAAAAGCAAATACGGCTTTTTCTTGATAAACTTCAAAAACATGATAGCAAACAGACTTGCAGTACCTGTTCTAGACAATGTACAGAAAGTCGCTACAATCATTATTACATGTCCCCATCTAACTTTTTGACTTACATTATCAATAAAGCAGTATACCATTAAAATCATAAAACCATCATAATTTGATTCCATCAGAATACCAGCTCTACTAATTGTTCCTGATAATATGCGTAACACTGCCACTATAATATATAATGTAGAAAAGAATAAACACCCATTATAAACAACAGAGATAGATGGATAACCATAAATCCTCACCCATAAAACTGAAAACAATAAATAGACAATCCATTTACCATCCATTATTGCAGCTTTTAGAACTATATGATCATACCAAAAATAGGGGAGAATATATTTACATATTATAAGTACTAACAATATCGATAAAAAAATGAATTGGACTCTATCAAATACTAGAACCTTTTTAAAAAATGCCCGTATAAGTATATAACCCAAAAGTCCTCCCCATACATAGTCATAATTGACAATAGCAATTCCCTTTATCCAAAGCAACAAGAGAGAAACAATAGGAAATATATAAAACATCAATACGACAGGTAAATCACGCATCGCAATTTTACCAATTCTCATAAGATCTTTTTTAAATAACAAGCAACAGCAGGAAACCTCACACTAAAAGGAACCCAAATTCGTAACAATATTTTTTTCCACAAAGGTTGCCAACTTCCTGCAAAATGATGAATGGCGTATGTACGATTGGTTACCTGTATCTTTTTTGTTACATAATTCTTTGGGCTAAAGTAGTCCATAGGCAAAATGCACACCTCATCTGTTGAAGCGGCAAATTCTGACGGAGCATCTATATAACGAATTCTAAAATGCCTCTCTATGCAAGATTTCAAGATGGCAGGTAGAACTTGCGTTTGCTCCTTTCCATCAATTGATAGAAATGATTTACCGTTATAATATTCCAAGCACCTTAAAACCCACGGTGTATTTGATTCAGCACCTATAATTGCAGCTTCTATCCCCTGCGGACTGTTCTCTTTACAAACGAAATAAGGCAAATGCAACAAGTCATCAAAAGGCTTTAAAACTTCAACATCACTATCCAAATAAATTCCACCTTCTGTAGCTAACGCATACAGCCGAATGTAATCAGCAGCAAACGCATAACGTTTTCTCTCAAAGGCCTGTTTCACCCACAAACTTTTATCTAGTGGAAAGCGTTTCAGATCCCATCGTATAACCTTATAATCAGGAAGATATTTATGCCAACTGTTAATGCAATATTGAAGTTTATCCGGCAACGGGTCATCACTCAACCAACAATAATGTATTACTTTAGGTATCATATATTTAATTTACATTTAATCCTAGACATGCCCTGATTATTCGCTTTAAAGTCAAAAGCCTATTAAAATTCTTTTGAGACAACCGTTCAACTGCCGATTTCCGGATTTTATAATACATACGAATCAAACCAGACTTACGATATACCGACAATTCGCGTAACAGTTCAAAAAGCTCCTGACCATATAAAGTTTCCAAATACTCCTCCTGCTCCTTCAAATACAAGACAGAATGATTCGTACTATTTCCATCCATTCTGAATAAAGCAACAGTCACATCCATATACCTCGACTTTATATGATGCAAAACCACACAATCAAAAAAGAATTTCCAGTCAGAACATAATCTATATTGCAACGAATAGAATCCAACCTCCTCAAATAAAGATTTCTGTATCAAGCAAGCCTGATGATGAAATGTATTATTAAACATGTCCATCATGTTGGGAGTATTTGTTGTGACACCCACAGACTTCACTTTCATATGAGGATACACTCGAATAATATTACCTCGCAAAATTCTCGCTTCCGAATGTTCACATTGCATCAGCTGAACTAACACATCATTTGCGGCATATACATCTCCAGCATTCATAAAATTAATCCACTCTCCCGTTGCCTTCTGAATGCCTTTATTCATCGCATCATAAATCCCCTTATCCGGTTCACTCACCCAATAGGCTATACGCTCCTCATACTTCTTGATGATATCAACCGTCCCATCCGTGCTACCCCCATCGATGATGATATACTCGATATTCGGATACGTCTGATTAACAACAGAGAGGATGGTATCTTCTATATGTTGTACGTCATTGAAGACGACGGTCACTACGGTGATTAATGGGTTATCTATCTGCTCCATACTTCTTTTCATAGCCAATAAATTCATCGATATTATTGAATAATTCCCAATTGTCACGCAACCATTCTATATCCCGGTTCCACCATTGAGAGTTCAACAACACCTGAATCGTGTCTTCATCATATCTATATTTCAACACTCTTGCCGGAACTCCTCCCACTATTGCATAAGGTGGAACATCTTTCGTTACCACTGCACCGGCTAAAACGACTGCACCATCATGGATTGTCACACCTGAAATGATAGAGACACGTGCGCCTATCCAACAATCGTTTCCAATGACAACAGCAGTTCCACTCGCTGTATATCTGAATTCCTTAATACATTGTCTGGTTGCAAACGTATCCCCGGTTTGTTTCGCCAATGAAAAAAACATGGGCGAAGTCGAAACGAACGGAGATGTATAGGGATGTGTGCCTGTGATAACCCGGGTATAAGCTCCAATAGAAGTAAACCGCCCAACTTTACCTTCGATATACGAATGTTCAGCCACATATGTTCCACACCCCATATTCCCCACGAAAATGCTATGCGGATAAATCTTATTATACCCTTCAAACGTGGAACGTATTCCTATCTCTGAAGAACAGCTAAAAGAAACCTTCCTGCCATTCTTAATCTTATGATAGAAATACTTGATGATTCTCTTTATAAACCGCGTCATTGCTTGCGTTCATAACTGTCTATCATTGATCCTGAAGTACAATTTACAATGCGTACCTCCCTATATCTAGCGTAGTTTGATAAAAGATCATGACTCTTAAACATCCATGCTATTGCCATCAAATAATCACTAATTTTCCACACTTCAGTTAAAGAATCTGTCTTTAGGATAGGTCTCAAAGGAGCTTCTACCTTATCATAAAAGTGCTTATCACGATTGCACAACTGATTTTTATCATTCACACAAAGAGAATCCAAAAAGGTATGCTCGACCCCATACAAATTAACACGTGAATAACCCGAGTTGATACCCACATAAATTGCCATATTGGCTACAGTTTGAGGCCTTGGCATCGATAATCCCTTCCGGTAAAAAATACAGCGCAAAGACTCATACCCATTATACTCAACCGTACTCAAAGGTATAACCCGAATATTAGGATTAGAAAGATGACTGAAAGCTTTAAACCGATTCTGTTCTGTACTGGGAATATAAATATTCATTTTCCAATCCACCCGTTCTTGAAGTATAGAGAACAGCAACATGGCATCCTTCTTGCGAAACGACTCTTTAAAAAACATCGGATCGGCCAGACAATAGTGCTTGGGCTTTATGCTGAAAAAACAATCCTCAAATGCAAAGTAATTGAGAACTATAAAATCGACATTATGAAATTCCTCATCACTCTGTATGCGTGCAATCACATCCTTTAATGATGGTCCATTAGCTAACATTGCAACTGTACCTTTGTATTGCACCTTAAACGGATTAGACAAATTGCCATGATACACTAGTCTTAGGACAAAGAGCAGAAAGTGCACTGTTTGCTTGAAAAATCTCAAACACCTCTTTACTAATAAATTCATTTCTGATTATGAGTTATAAGTTTATTCTTTATCATTCCCAATAAATCCCGGTTCATAAACCAGGCTACCAGCAACATGACTATAGCAATTCCGATATTGATGTATAATGATTCTATCGAATTCATCGTTATAATCAATAAAACACAAAATCCCAGCAAAACAATATACGTCCATAGGCTTGTGATTCTCACGTATTTCCACCCATAAGCCACACGTGCATAAGACATAATAACAAATGAGATAACAATAGATAGAGCTACCCCCCATATACCAAGAGGCGGAATCAACACAAAATTGAGAACTATGGCTGAGACAGCTCCCCACACACTTGAATAAAAGAAATATTTACTCTCGCGTGTTGCAGAAAAGTTGCTCCCGGCAAAACCTGAAATACAAGAAAACATGGCTCCCAAGGTTAATATCGGTATATACCTCCACGCATCAAAAAATTCTTCAGCTGCAAAAATGCTTACCAACAGCTTACTACAAAGTGTAATTCCTATAAAAAGAACGAAAAGTCCCGCCACAACCAAGCGAAATACACGATTAAAAAAGAGAGCATAGCCCTCTTTACCAAACTCTTCAAGAACTGATATCTGCCAAGAAGAAACAAACACAGTGAAAAGCATAGACAATATGCCGGGAAACTTATTTGATACCGCGAATATACCAATATCATGCATTCCCAAATAAGCTTCCATCAAAGGACGATTAAAAGCATTCACCAACCACCACATAATACCGTTTGGTATAAGTGGAATGGAATACTTCAACATCTCCTTACAAGATGAAAAAGATAAGGAATGGAGAGATAAATAGGTATATCCCTTAGAAAAGACTACAGAATAAAAGGCGGCTAATATATTTGCACCAATAATACTTAATACATACCCCTTTACTCCCCATAACGGAATAAACAGGAATGCCAACAATGCCGTAAAACCAGTTAATACTACACCCGTTATGCTGTAAACAAGCATTTTATCGATACTACGGGTAAATTGTTGAGCATATTGTTGCAGAACCATACTAACCAACATTCCAAAGATAAGCCAAGTGTTCCGTGAAAAACTGTTTTCTACTTGCAAATACTTCAAAACAAAATCTGCCAAGCAAAAACAAAGAGCAGTCACACAAAACGATACACTCAAAAAAGCAATACCCGAAGAGAAATACCGTTTTTGTTGTTCTGTCTCAGCATCTTTGGGAAAGATAAAAATGGACTCTGCTATGCAGCAGGTCACAATGCTCATCAGGAAAGTAACATATATAGTAATAATATCCGTAACTCCATAGTCTGCCACAGAGAGCCAACGAGTATAAAAGGGAAGCATGAGCAAGCCGATTAACTTAGCTCCTGCATTCCCTATAAACACCAATAGTGTATTCTTTCCTAAACGGCTGTATCTACCCATAAACGGTAAAAAAGGAAAGTACGTATCTTCAAATCTTATCCTTCCCCGAGATATCTACATTATACGTATCTAGGATATGTTCCTTCAAAAGCCATTTTTCCGTCTTTACAATATCTTCCTCATCATGCACATCAAAGCTCTCTTGAACAATAATAGGCTTGATATTGTTACCCATAAACGTCCAAGGTTGCTGTCCGATTTCTTTTGCATATAAGGAATTGCTCAAACGAAGTGTCCAAAAGTTGTGGCAAAGCACAAAATTCATTGGCAAATCTTGTCGATTGGTAGAAACTTGCTGTCCCTCAAAATCAAACCAGGTATCCAAACATCCATCTTCACGCAAACGCTTTGACCGATAAGGATGGTTATCCATTTCCAACATAACCGGCACAGCCGCTGACAGCTCGGGATTATTCAATAACATTGCTATGGACTCTTCTATCCATTCCGTCTTTACGATACCGGAATTAGCCAATAATACAATTAAGATATCAGGCTCTATGCCTTCAGATTTCATTACCTCCAAAGCATGAATAATCACATCAATGTGCTGTGCTGTCGGTAAAGCCAAGCGTTCAGGACGCCTAATCTTCTTATAACCACAACTGGCAGCAGCATCCAATATCTTATCATCATCACTGCTGACATAAAAGTCTGTGATGAGCGAACATGATTTAGCTGCCATTGCAGGATAATACAACAGTGGTTTTCCTAAAACGGGTAAAACATTTTTGTCTTTCAAGGTATTATTACCACGTCCCGTTAATAATGCTACGATTTTCATAATTATATGGATTAAAGATTCCCGATTCTCTCTTTGGTATGCATTTAATCAAAATGGACCTTATCAAAAGACGCAAAACAGTTTCTTCACCAGCATTCTCACCAACATTCACCATACCATTCTCCGCCAGTCCCATTCCCCGTTGCACCCACACAGACACAACGGGGAGGACTGTTCTAATCAAACTTTAACTATGCGGTCTATATTTAGTTTTTGAATTTGCCGATGCACTTGAAAGCCTATTCCACCCCCTCACACCAGGTCCAGCTCACCTTCAGCAGGGCAGCACTGCCACTCACACGCACAGCGATGTAATGGCGTCCGCCGAAACGGACAAAGTCGCCCTCCATGCCCTGGAGCGGACCCGGCTTTACCACACGCACACGGGTGAACTTCTTCTCCCGGAGCTGCTCCGGGTCTATAAAGCGGGTCCCCGTCAGACGCGGGTCACAGGCACGCATGAAAATCTCCATCTCGCGATGGGAGATGGTGGCATAGTCCAACCCCTCGCGTTCGCGCTTCAGGAAGTGGAACTCCACAGGACAACGGCGCATCAGGTCGATGCACCACTGACGGTCGTAAACATGATGGATGAACACGAGGTTGTGAATGGCAGGGACCAACCGACGGGAACACTCCACGCCGTCAGTCTTCGCATCTGCCAGCTCGTATTTGAACGGAAGAAAATGCTCTATCCCGGCATCCCGCAGGAAATCTGCCAGGTGGAGCTCTTTATTATATAAGGTACGCACAGGCAACCATTCGCAAGTCGCCGGGTCGTCAGTAGCCATAAAATAAAACAGGGGGATTCATTGTGCAACTTCCCGTCTCTCTCCCTTGCATCTTCATACAATGATAACTCCCCGCCAATCATCCAGAAATCAACGGGTCAGCCTTACACTCTCTCATTCTTAAGATGCAAGCACGCGCAGCACAGATACTTCCGTCTAGCACCTACCGGGGATGCCACAGCCGCAACGATGGGCGGGATTGCGCGGCAAAGATACGGAGTAAATATAAGAAATAAGACTGTTTGTATGTTAAATTACTTAAGAGATGCAGTACAAGGGAAAGCAACGAGCACTATTAGTTTCATGAAATCGCACAAAAGCTGCAAATTTTCAATACTAATATCAGTTTAATACGAAAGTTCCAATTACTTTTGTCAAAAACAAAAGAACTATGATAGCAGAGATTAAGTTCAAAAACCTCTTTTCGTTCAGGGATGAGACCGTATTGAGCTTCGAGGCTGACAAGAGCAAAGACATGGAAGCCTATCATGTAATAGAGCTGGACAAAAATGTCAGACTCTTAAAAATCGCCGTAGTCTATGGAGCAAATGCTTCCGGCAAAAGCAACATCATCAAAATCTGTGACTTCCTGAAATCATTCATCACCTATACCCCTCTAAACAAGGCTGAACAGATACCGGTGCTCCCCTTCCTCCTGAATTCAGACAACCGGAAGCTCCTGTCCGAATATTCCATTTCATTCTACCTGACAACAGACAGAAAAACCACCCGTTATGTCTATTCCGTTGCTTTGGACCACACACATGTGGCAAAAGAGACACTGGCCTATTACCCCAGCCAACAGCCTGCTACCATCTTTGAAAGAAGTACGGAGAACGGCGTGTCTGTCATCAGATTCGGACAACGAATCAAAGCTACACAAGCCGTCAAAGAAGAGATAACCCTGAAATGCCTGCAAAACATGTCTGTGTTTGCTGCCTACATGCAGGTAAATACCCACCTTGCGGAATTGGAAACCGTACTTCAGTATCTGACAGGACGGATCATGCCTGCCGTCGTTCCGACCTCACCACTGAACCGGTATGCGGAAGAATCGATTAAGGATGAATCGGCGAAAGAGTATATACTGAGATACTTGCAGGAAGCCGATTTCAACATCTCCAACATTAGCTCCAAAGAGCAGAAGACAAAAAGAGGTACGGTCAATGCCACCATCTATCAGCATCAGGTCTTTTCAGACGATGGAGCATCCGATTTTTATGAATTTCCGGAGATGTTTGAGTCAGATGGCACCATCCGAACTTTCGGACTGGCAGGCCAAGTGCAAAAGGCCCTTGAAAACAATGCTTTCCTTGCTGTCGATGAGATTGAATCCTCCCTACATCCCAAGCTCATCGAATACATCATCGAACGCTTCCTGAAAGAATCCGAACAAGCACAACTGTTGCTCACCACACATCATGACGGTCTGTTGGAGGAGGACGATTTGCTTCGGAAAGACACCATCTGGTTTACGGAAAAAAATACAGACGGCTCCAGTGCCCTTTATCCTTTGACAGATTTCAAGGGACTGAACCGGATCAGTTCTCTCCGGAAAGCCTATAAATTCGGTAAATTCGGTGCAGTCCCTAACTTATAATCAACCAGTCTCATGAGAAAAGCCAGCAAACACACTGCCACCCGACAAGTCATTCATATTGTAGGTGAAGGACTGACGGAGTTGTTCTATTTCAGCCACCCGAAGAAACTACTTGGTTATAGATACTCCATCTCCCCACGCCTGTTCGAGAACAACAGTATCGAGAAGATTGAGAAGAAAATCAAGGAGCTGCTTGATGAAGATGTTTTTGTCATCTGTGTTTTTGATGCCGATGTCAGCAGACGCTCTGAGGCAGAAAACAAAAAGATGGTAGCACTCAAAAACAAATATGAAAAGAATAAAAATGTGATTCTGTGCGACAGCCTGCAGTCCATAGAATACTGGTTCTTACTGCACTTTGAAGATACGTGTCGCCATTTCAAGGATTCAGCAGCAACAGAAAAGGCTTTGAAACACTATCTGCCTGCATACGACAAGACACGCAAATATCTTGAAAAAGACAAATGGGTCAGAGACATGCTTGCAGACGAAAAGATGAACAAGGCATGTGAATTGGCTGAGAAATATAGAGGTCGTGATTCCTATAGCGAGATTTATAAAGCAATCAGGAAAGTAAGTGAACCGGCAGCTGACTAAAAACAAATACACGAGTGCCTGACCTCCGGCAGCCCAACCTACCTCTCCTGTAAACATTTCACCGAACAGAAAGAAAGCAAAAACGGAAGATTTGCTTGACAGATTTAGCTCTATTGCCATTTCCAGCTAACGCGTATTTTTGAGGAACGGAGTAAAGTAGGTTATTTTAAGAATAAACATACGCTTCCTGACGCATAAACATTCCATTCAAGGCTCAAAGTTGCATGTTTATTCACTCAAACAATATTGTTTGGCTCGTCAAATACAAGTGTTTCATCCGTCAAACAATATTGTTTGGCAAGTGAAACAATATTGTTTCGCGATTCGAACATTTGTTTTTGCTAACAAACAACAATAATAAACCGAATTTCACACTCATTTACTTCTAGTTTGCTTGTCATACGCCCATTTTCCCAACTATGAATGTGCTCATAGGAACCACCTTTCATCTGACAAAAAGAATACAGCAAGTGCATAACGCCTACTCCATTGACAAGACAATCGCCCAATCTTCATCATTGTGTATTTTGCGAATCGCCTGAGAATGCCCTCCAAATCCACCGCCACGTATTTTGCTCCGAAAGAAGCCCGTCTGGAGCGATTCGTTTGACAAAAAGACAAAATAGACGGGAGAACGACAGTTTGATAGAAAGGGGTGTAAAAAGAGAACCTAACCAGGAGCCACACTATACCTTATTATATTATGAAGACCGGGCGAGCAGACCGCTTGCCCCTACATTTGCCCCTGAATCGGATAGCTACGAAACACTCCCCGCATCCAGTGTGAACGCAAGAATGAACGCAAACGGTGCATTTCGCTTTCCGGAGCCTGCAACAAGGACTACCTTTGCAAAGTGATTCAACGACGGACGCACATCCCGGGAACGGACGGAGAAGAACCACGGAAGAAATCACGAACGTCTAACTCAAATCAACAACAAATCACATGGCTCTAATCTACAAGGTAAAACAAGCGAGCAGGGCAACGAAGGAAGGCAAGAAGCTCTACCATCCGTCCATCATCAGCATGGGAATCGTAACCACTGCCCAACTGGCAAAAGAAATCGCGGAGTATTCTTCGCTCACGGCAGGTGACGTCAAAAGCACCATCGACAACCTCATCACCGTCATGCGGAAGCATCTGGTTGCCTCCGAAGTGGTGGAACTCGACGGTATCGGGACTTTCCGGATTCGGCTGAGGTCGCAAGGCAATGGGGCGGAGACCCCGGATGAGGTCTTTCCCCAACAGTCTGTCCCCAGACTCTATTTCCGTACGGCTGCCAAACGCAGCACCACCCGTAGCACCGCACTGTGGGCACTACTCGAGAACTTGGGATACCGACACATCGACCAACTACAGGGCAGTACGCCCCCTCAAGCCTTCCCGGAATCGGATAGGGAGAAGAAGGAAGAGGCGAATCAAGACTTCTGAGAAACGGTCTCAGACCCGAATCGCACAATAATCTGACAGCAAAAGACACCGGAGCATGCAGGCCCTCTGCATACGCGGTGTCTTTGCATATCATCCCCCCTCTTTTGTAGTAAACCGACAGGCACAATGAATATCTTTCCTTTTTTGAAGGAAAAAATCAGAGAATATTTCCTTAAAAAAAGGAAAGATTCTCTATTTTTGTCCTTACAAAAAGGAAACATCATGAGAAAGGACGTCATCAAATCGCTCATTGCCCTCAAGCAAGAGGAAATCCCGTTCAGCATCATCGAACGGGACACGGCCCTGCCCATTGACCGGAAAAAGATTATCACAGTGCCCGGCGTGCGACGTTGCGGCAAATCGACCAGGATGGAAATTGCCATCAATCATCTGGTAAAAGAAGGAGTCTCCCCCAAAAATATCCTATGGCTAGGCTTCGATGATGAACGCCTGAAGAGCATGGAGGCGGAAGAGCTGGACCAGGTCATCACAGCATACATGGAAATGTATCCCGACATACCCATCAAAGAGGCTTACCTGTTTTTCGATGAAATCCAGCTCATCAAGGATTGGGAGTATTTTGTCCTGCGTGTCTACAAGTCCTATTGCAAGAACATCTATATCTGCGGAAGCAACGCCACCATGCTTTCCAGTGAACTGAAATCTGTCTTAAGAGGATATCCACTGGAATATGAAACATATCCCCTCTCTTTCACCGAATTCTGCCGTTTCAAGGACATCAGCACCCAGTGTTTCCTGGAGCAGGACAAGGCACGACTGAAAACGACATTCGACCATTACAACCGCAGCAGCTCTTTTCCGGAAATCGTACTCACGACGTCCAAAATCGAACAGTTGAAACTGCTCCACGGCTATTTCGATGCCATGATTCTACGCGACCTGGCCGAACACTATCACATCACTAATACCGGGATACTCCGTTACTTCGTCAAACGTATCATGGCAAACTTGACCAAACCGACTTCCATCAATGCCATCTATAACGACATCAAATCGCAAGGTCTCAAAATAAGCAAGGATGAACTCTACCTGTGGGGTGACTATGTCTGCAACATATTCCTGTTCCTGAGAATCCCCAAATACGACCGGTCGCTGGTCAGAGAACGGAAGTCGCTGGACAAATACTACTGTATCGACAACGGATTACGCAGCGCCGTGCTCATGCCTCAGAGCAACGACGACGGAAAGAACCTTGAAAACACCGTTTTCCTGCAATTGCAACGCCAGAAGTTACCGACCGACAAGATATCCTATTTCCAGGGGAAAGGAGAATGCGATTTTGTGCTCCAACGTGAGGACAAGGTGATTCAGCTCATACAGGTCACCTGGAGTATGAGTGACCGTGAAACACGGGAACGGGAAATAAAAGGATTACTCGAAGCATCTGCCGACACCGGATGCAACGAACTGCTGATCATTACACACGACGAGGAGTCCTCCCTTGAACAGGATGGCAAACATATCCGGGTGGTGCCTGCCTGGCAATGGCTCCTGAATTAAGCAGGAAACTCCTGTCTGCCAACCCGCTGTCAGTCCTCCCTGATAAACCTCTGTTCCCTGGTGACCCGACAACGCTCCGCCTCCGATTGTCAAAAATCAGAGCAAAGTTTCCGAAAGGCATTTGAGTTAAAAGCGTTAATAATCTTAGTTTTTTCTCAAAAAAGGGAGTGCAGACTTTCGCTTATTAAGGAATAAGCTGTATCTTTGGGCGATTTTGAATTTAGTATAAACGTCTAATAACATGAAATTATGGAAAAAACACTGGTCATATTGAAACCATGCACGCTGCAACGCGGTTTGGTAGGTGAAATCACCAACCGGTTTGAACGCAAGGGCTTGCGTCTGGCAGGCATGAAAATGATACAACTAACAGACGAGATACTAAATCAACACTACGCGCACCTGAGTGCAAAACCGTTTTTTCAGCGGGTGAAAGACTCGATGATGGTGACTCCTGTGATTGTGTGCTGCTATGAAGGCGTCGATGCCGTGCAGACCGTACGCGCAATGGCAGGTGTGACGAATGGTCGTTTGGCTGCCCCCGGAACCATTCGAGGTGACTACTCGATGAGCTTCCAGGAAAACATTGTCCACACCTCAGATTCCCCTGAAAACGCGGAGATTGAGTTAAACCGTTTTTTTAAACCAGAAGAAATCTTCGAATACAAACAGGCTACCTTCGGGTACCTGTATGCAAACGACGAGTACTAAAAGTTTTTTAGAGGAATGATATTAAGGACTATCAGAACTGCAACTGTGGCGCTCTTGGCAATGGTCGGTGTGACAGCCTCCGCACAAGACCTGCTCGCAAGCCAAGCGCCCATCGACAAGAAAATGCGGGCAATCGACTCAGTGGCTCTCCAACGCCAGATCCAAAAGGAGAAAATGGAATACCCGGGCTTTGCCCTGTATCCGAACTGGACAAACGAGCGCGTTCATGTGTATGGCAACGTTGCCATGCCCGACTCGTTCACCATCGACCTGAAGGGTTTCTGCATGCCCACTGACAACCGTAAGATAACCTCCAAGTATGGTCCCCGCCGCCGACGCATGCACAAAGGGGTGGACGTGAAAGTCTACATCGGCGACACCATCCGCTCGGCTTTTGACGGAAAGGTACGCGTGGTGCAATATGAACGTCGCGGTTATGGCAAATACGTGGTCATTCGTCACGACAACGGGTTGGAGACCATCTACGGACACTTGTCGAAGCAGCTGGTAGGTGAAAACCAGATAGTCAAAGCGGGAGAACCCATCGGACTGGGTGGAAACACCGGACGTTCCACGGGGTCACACCTCCACTTCGAGACCCGCTTCCTCGGACAGGACATCGACCCGACGAGAATGTTTGACTTCCCCAATCAGGATATTGTTGCAGACACTTATACCTACTACAAACCGGGCAGCCGGAAAGGAAGCAAGACAGAAGGTAGCAACAGCAGTTCGGAAATCCGCTATTATCGTGTACGGAAGGGCGACACGCTGTCGAAGATTGCTGCACGTCAAGGTGTCTCCGTACGCCGCTTGTGTCAGCTGAACGGCATCACGACCCGTACGACACTGCGCATCGGACAAGTGCTGCGCTTCTCCTGACAAGACCCGGGGACAGAACCTCGTATTTAAGTCAACTGATAGACATAGACAACGCGGATGACGCGGACTTCTCTTCATCGCCATACCCGGGATGAATGAGTATCCCCGTGTCATCCGCGTTGTCTGTATCCGGATGGGGACAACACGACCTTCCGTCCGCCAACCATTCCTTCCCTTAACTGACGCATTGGACCATGAACATCTTTCGTCTGCTTGCCTGGGGCATCATCTGGAGCCTGGGCATGACCACCAGTCCGGCACAGACCAACCGTTTCCGGGTGATGGAGTACAACACAGAGAACCTCTTTGACTGCCGACACGACACCCTGAAGGACGACCTCGCCTACCTGCCGGAAGCCACACGACACTGGACTCCCTATCGTCTCCACAACAAACTGCTGAAGCTGGGACGTCTGATAGCCGCCGTCGGCAAAGAACAGGCACCGGACCTCATCGCACTGTGCGAGGTGGAAAACGACTCCGTGCTCATCAAACTGACCCAACATACTCCCCTGAGAACATTGGACTACCGTTTCATCATCACCCATTCGCCCGACGAACGGGGCATCGACGTCGCCCTGCTCTACCAGCGGGCACGCTTCAGGGTCCTGTCACACCACAGCATCCCCGTCCCTTTGCCTTCCGATGAAAGACCGACGCGTGACTTGCTCCACGTGAGCGGACGCATTGCCACCGGGGACACACTCGACGTGATTGTCTGCCACCTGCCTTCACGCATCACAGGGGCACGACGGGGCAGACTGCGACGGCAACGGGCAGCAGAGGTCCTGAAGAGGTATTGCGACTCACTGATGCACGTCCGTCGGGCACCGCGTCTGCTGGTAACCGGCGACTTCAACGACACACCGGAGGGAGACGTCGTGCAGGGAGTGATGCAGGCAGGAGCGCCGGACAACACACCCTCACCTCACCGCCTCTACAACCTGATGGCAGGGAAACGTCCGGGGACCTACCGCTACCGGGGTGAGTGGAGCACCATCGACCACCTGCTGGTCTCCGGGTTATTGCTGGACGAAAACGCAGGCTTCCACACCCGCAGCGATGCAGCCACCATCGTAACCTTCCCCTATCTGCTCGAAAGGGAAAAGCGATACGGCGGGCTCCGTCCTGCACGGACCTACAACGGCATGCGTTACAACGGCGGCTACAGCGACCATTTGCCCATCCGGGTAGACTTCTTCCTGCCGCAATGAGACGGAGACAGCCGTTTTTCGTTCCTGTCCGGAAGCTCTTCTACAGAATAGATGGGCTTTTCAGCGAGATTGTGTATCTTTGTGCACGCTAGACATAAATGAACTTATGAACGATACGAATCAGCAATTCCAACAGGTCATGACGGTGTGTCGCGACCTTTTTGCCAAGAAGCTGCATGACTACGGCGCGGCATGGCGCATCATGCGTCCCTCCTCCGTGACCGACCAGATACTTATCAAGGCGAACCGCATACGCAGTCTGGAAATCAAAGGGGTATCCCTGGTAGGCGAAGGCATCCGCCCGGAGTTTATCGGCATTGTCAACTATGGCATCATCGGTCTGATACAGCTTGAGCTGGGTTACTGCGACCGTGACGACCTGAGCACCGACCGGGCACTGGAACTGTACGACAAGTATGCCAAGGCGGCACTTGACCTGATGATCGCCAAGAACCACGACTACGATGAAGCATGGCGCAGCATGCGCATCACCTCCTATACCGATCTCATCCTGATGAAGATTTACCGCACGAAGCAGATTGAATCCTTGTCGGGACAGACCCTGGTGTCGGAAGGCATCGATGCCAACTACATGGACATGATAAACTATTCGGTATTCGCACTCATCAAGCTTGACTATGGAGAGTAAGACAATGCATCGTGCCAACGTGGTGTGGACCAACTTCTGCCGGTTTGCCTTGGGCATCGTGTTCATCTTCTCCGGCTTTGTCAAGGCGGACGACCCCTATGGCATGGTCTACAAGCTTCAGGACTATTTCGTGGCATTCGGATGGACCGACTTCATGCCTTCCTTCATGCCCCTCTTCCTGTCGTGCCTGCTTGCTGTCTTCGAGTTCACGCTGGGTGTCTATCTCTTCTTCGGAATCCGCAAGAGGCTGACCTCCATCGCTGTAGCGTTGGTGATGCTGGTCATGACGCCTTTCACACTCTACCTCGCCATCGCCAATCCGGTGTCAGACTGCGGCTGCTTCGGCGACGCACTGAAGCTGACCAACTGGGAAACCTTCTGGAAGAACATCGTGCTACTGGTGCTCGCCCTGTGGCTGTTCAAGCACTACCGGCTGGTGGTGAAGTTCATCAGCAAGAAGAACCAATGGATTATCTCCATGTACGGCATCCTCTACAGCGTTGCCATCGTGTCCTACTGCATCTTCTACCTGCCCATCTTCGACTTCCGTCCGTACTACATCGGTGCGAACATCAAGGAACAGATGAGCATCCCTGAAGGCGAGGAGCCTCCGGTCTATGACACCACGTTCATCCTGGAAAAGGACGGCGTGCAGAAGGAATTCACACTGGACAATTACCCCGACAGCACCTGGACGTTCGTCGACAGCCGCCTCCACCTGGTGAAGGAGGGCTACGTGCCGCCGATTGCCGACTTCTCCCTGCGCCTTTATGATACGGGGGACGACGTGACGGACTTCATCCTGAGCGAACCGGGATACACGTTCCTCCTGATTTCCCCGTCACTGGGAGATGCCGACGACGGTTCGATAGACCTCATCAACGAGATTTATGACTACAGCATGGAGAACGGTTACCCCTTCTACTGTGTAACCCCTTCGCCGGAAGAGGTAGTGGAACAGTGGAAGGACCGCACCGGGGCTGAATATCCGTACCTGATCGGTGATGAAACCGTACTGAAGACCGTCGTGCGTTCCAACCCGGGACTGGTGCTACTCAAGGAAGGTACCATCATCAACAAATGGAGCTTCCAGAACCTGCCCGACGAGTATGCACTCAACGGACGGCTGGAGGAGATTCCGCTGGGACAAATCCAACAGATGCCCCTCACCCACCGTGTGGGCATCGTGTTCCTCTGGTTCATTGTGCCGCTGGCGGTATTCACCCTGCTCGACAACTGGTATCACCTCTACCAGGCACGCAAGAACCGACGAGCACAGGGTGCCTGATAAACCCGAATTATCAACTTTAGTTTAATTACATACAAATCATCATGAGAAAGAACATCGTAGCAGGCAACTGGAAAATGAACAAGAACCTGCAAGAAGGTATTGCTTTGGCAAAAGAACTGAACGAGGCTCTGGCAGCCGATAAACCCAACTGCGACGTGATCATCTGCACGCCGTTCATCCACCTGGCTTCCGTCACTCCGTTGGTTGACTCCAAGGTTATCGGTGTAGGTGCCGAGAACTGCGCAGACAAGGCTTCGGGTGCTTACACAGGTGAAGTTTCGGCTGAAATGGTCGCATCCACCGGTGCTCAATATGTCATCCTGGGTCACTCTGAGCGCCGTGCATACTACCACGAGACCGTAGAAATCCTGACCGAGAAAGTGAAGCTGGCTCTTGCCAACAACCTGAAACCCATCTTCTGCATCGGTGAGGTGCTCGAAGAGCGTGAAGCCAACAAGCAGAACGAAGTGGTGGCTGCCCAGCTGGCTTCTGTCTTCTCCCTTTCAGCTGAAGACTTCTCGAAAATCATCCTTGCTTACGAACCGGTATGGGCCATCGGCACCGGTAAGACGGCTACTCCCGAACAGGCACAGGAAATCCATGCCTACATCCGCTCACTCGTAGCTGAGAAATACGGCAAGGAAGTGGCAGACAACACGTCTATCCTCTATGGCGGCAGCTGCAAGCCTTCGAATGCCAAGGAACTTTTTGCCAATCCCGACGTGGATGGCGGCCTCATCGGCGGCGCATCATTGAAGGTTGCCGACTTCAAAGGCATCATCGACGCATTCAAATAACATCAGTTGACCAGTTGGCGAGTGAACGGGAATTGACAAGGAGTCAGCCTGTTCACTTGCCGACTCAACCAACACCTAACCTCTCCTCCTATGAGACTGATCACTTTACTGATGTTCGCCTTTGTCAGCCTGGCAACATGGGCACAGAAGGACATCGTGTCGGCTTTGACTGAAAAGAAAGCCGGCGAAGGTACCGTAGTCATCCACCAGGACCTCCGGCTGAATGCCTTGTTGCAGGAAGGAATCAACACGACGTTGAACAGCGACGGCGAACGGGTGGCAAAAACTGCCGGATTCCGAGTACAGGTATATGCCGGCAACAACTCGCGCCAGGCACGTAGCGAGGCTAACCTGATGGCAACCAGAGTACGCACTTCATTCCCCGAACTGCAAGTCTATACCCACTTCGTCAATCCGCGCTGGCTCTGCCAGGTGGGCGACTTCCGCAGCATTGAAGAGGCCGACGTAGTGATGCGTAAGCTCAAGGCGACCGGCGACTTCAAAGAGGTATCCATCGTGCGTGCACAAATAAACATTCCGTATTGATGAACGAAGAACTACAAGCATTTGCCAGTCCCGAGCGTATCGAAGCACTGAAAGGTTGTTACCGGGAGGTGCTTACCTTACTGGGTGAAGACACTGAACGCGAAGGACTGCTCAAAACGCCCGAACGTGTGGCAAAAGCCATGCTCACACTGACCCGGGGCTACCACATGGACGCACGAGAAGTGCTCCTGTCGGCGAAGTTTAAAGAAGACTACAGACAGATGGTCATCGTGAAAGACATCGACTTCTTTTCGCTCTGCGAACACCACATGCTGCCCTTCTTTGGCAAGGCACACGTGGCTTATATCCCGAACGGATACATCACGGGACTGAGCAAGATAGCCCGTGTGGTCGACATCTTCTCCCACCGTCTGCAAGTGCAGGAACGCATGACCCTGCAAATCAAAGAGTGTATCCAGGAAGCTCTCAATCCGTTGGGAGTCATGGTGGTAGTTGAAGCAAAGCACATGTGCATGCAGATGCGTGGAGTGGAGAAACAGAACTCCATCACGACCACTTCCGACTTCACCGGAGCTTTCAACCAGGCCAAGACCCGCGAGGAGTTCATGAACCTGATCAAACACGACTGAACAGTCGGAGACGCGTCATCTGAAGTTGTGTCGCCACAATTCGCTTTCTGAGGGCATTCAACCCGATGAAGATGGAAAAAGGCACGGAAACACAAAGAGGATTCTTACCTGAAACAGTCAGGATAGTCCTTCTGTGCTTCCGTGCCTTTTATAATTCTGGAAACCGATTCATTCCTTCTTCGAAACCGGCTCCTTCTCTTCCGTCACCAGATCGCCGATAAAGTCGATGGACTGCTTCCGTTGCATGTTGACACGGATGTTGGATGCACCATTATCGTACACATCGACATGGAAGGTGTAATAGTCTTCACGGGTACGGGCAGAGAACTCAATCTCGTAATTGCCCTTCTTGCCCAGCTTCTGTTCATAATCCAGTACCTCGGCTTCAAAGTTCAGTCCCTCGCCTCCCCCGTAAGGGATGGAGTAGGCACGTCCATAATAAGGCAAATAGGAAAAGACGGAGTCATTTCTGACCGTGAGGGAATAGTAAGGCGACAACTGTATGCTATGTCCACCCTGTGTCAAGGCTGAACGGACTTCGATTTCAAAATCCTTCGCCTCCATACGCTCTTTCACCATCTGTGCGCGTTCCTGCTTCTTCTCAGTCTTGCTTTGTGCCGACAGAGATACGGGGATGGCCGACAACGCCAGGCACCATCCCGCCCATAACAACAGTTTCTTTTTCATAGGCTCATTATGTTAGATGGTTTATCGCCTCAAAAATAGGGAGAAAGTACATACATCCGCACAAAGGAAGGCACTCATTTAGCTTATTTTAGTTCGCCGTTCCTGCGTGTCCGGTCTCCTTAGCGTTTTTTCAGAAGCGGACGGCTGCGAATGGTTCCGTCAATAGGCATTGGCTTCGCCACAGATGGCGTTGCGTACGGTCATGTAGATGATGCGCAGGTCGAGCCAGAACGACCAGTTCTCCACATACCAGATGTCCTTACGGATGCGGTCTTCCATCTGATAGAGTTCCTTAGTCTCGCCACGGCAACCGTTCACCTGTGCCCAACCGGTAATGCCCGGCTTCAGCAAATGGCGCACCATGTATTTGTTTATCAGTGCAGAATATTCCTCGGTATGTTTGAGCATATGCGGACGAGGACCGACTACCGACATGTCTCCCAGGAGTACATTGATGAACTGCGGCAACTCATCGATGCTGCTCTTGCGGAGGAAATTGCCAAACTTCGTCTTGCGGGGGTCATCCTTGGTCGCCTGGAGCCTGTCGGCATCCTTGTTGACCTTCATGCTGCGGAACTTGTAGCAGTAGAACTCCTTTCCGTTCAACCCGTTCCGCTTCTGCTTGAAGAAGACAGGACCGGGAGAAGTGATTTTGGTCACAATGGCAACAAAGAGATAGATGAACGGGAAGAGCGTGCAGAGGAACGTCAGCGAAAACACAATGTCAAACAGACGCTTCACAAAGCGGTTGATGGGCTGGCGCAAGGGCTCTTCACGCATATACAGCACGGGGACATCTCCCATCAGCGTCATACGCATCGTACGGCGCAGGTAATTGCGTACGTTGGGAACACTGCAAAAACGGATCAGGTGGTTCTCACAATAGTTGATCAGCTCCATAATCTCCGACGCACGAACCGAAGGCAGGCAACAGTAGAGCCGTGGCGGAGCTGTCGGCGAAATGGGCATGTTGCGCAGATAGGGAATCACCTCGTTCACCTTCCCCAGATAGGGCAAGGGGAAGTGCTCGACCGGCTGGCCGTCAAAGTATCCCAGGATGCGGTAACCGGTCGAAGGGTCGTTCATCATCTCACCATAAAGGTCGAGCATGTTCAATCCGCTGCCGACAAAAATCACACTGCGGAGATTGCGTCCCAACCGACGGTAACGCCGAATAAAATAGCGGGCAACCAGACGGCCCACCAGGATACCCACCCACAATGCCGGATAGAACGTGAAAACCCATGCCCACGAAAAGAGATGCCCCTCCAGGTAATCAATGGTCAGGAACGAAAGGACACCAAACCAGAACACGGTGACAAACGAACGGGCGACAATCTCCTCGGGACGTACCTTACGCATATACACCACAGGCTTCTTCCACGACACACACAAGAGGTAGATGACGTTGAAGACGAAATAGACCAAATGATATTCAGTGGATGCCAGCGCGGGATACAGCCCCGGACTCAACCAATAGAAAACAGTCAACAACAGATTGAGGATGACCAGATCATTCAGGATGACTGCCCAACGCAATAAGGTTACTTTTTGAGATTCCCGTTGCATAATAGTTCTGCCATTTTTATGTAAAGTAATTACAAAGGTATAGGAAATGTTGTAAGGGGAAAAGATTAAAAAGTATTTTTACCCCCCCCCATGAGGTTAAAAGATGTTTATCTTTTCGGAATTTTCCGCTAAGCAATTGTCTTTAAAGCAATTTTAGATTCACGGTTTCGAGTCAGGTTACACAAGTTCAAACAGGTTCACAATTTCCTGGACAGCTTTTCATTAGAAAAAAGAGAGGCATGCCGGCTTTTCTTTCCCAAGAAACGGGAAAGAGAGCCGGCATAATTATTTAGTCCTGGAAGTAGACACGCTTCACTCGTCCCGACACACTTGTCAGGATTTCATAAGGAATGGTTTCCAAAATATCAGACAAAACACTCACCGGCAGATTGTCGCCGAAGATTTCCACACGGTCGCCTTCCTGACAGTCAATGTCGGTCACGTCAATCATGCAGACATCCATGCAGATGTTGCCCACATAGGGAGCTTTCTGTCCGTTGACCAGGCAATAGCCGTGCCCGCAACCCAAGTGACGGTCCAGCCCGTCAGCGTATCCGATAGGGAGAGCTGCAATGCGCGAAGGACGGGTCAACACACCACGCCGACTGTAGCCTACGGTGTCCTCGGCAGGAACATTGTGGATTTGCAGGATGGTGGTCTTCAGGGTACTGACATTATGAATAAATGCATTGTTCACCGGATTGATGCCATAGAGTCCCAAGCCGAGACGTACCATGTCGTAATGGGCACGCGGGAAACGTTCAATCCCTGCCGAATTGCAGATGTGCCGCAGGATTTTATGGGGGAATGCAGCCTGCAGCTCGGCAGAAGCCTTGGCAAAGATTTCATTCTGCTGACGGGTGAAGTCGTCAAACTGTGGTGAATCGCTCCCCACAAAATGGGAGAACACCGAACGGGGCAACAAAGCCGTCTGGCTCTTCAACCGACGGATAAGGGCAGGAATCTCCTCGGGCATGAATCCCAGACGGTGCATCCCGGTGTCGAGTTTGATGTGGATGGGGAAGTTGGTGATCCCCTGTTTCTCGGCAGCCTTGATCAGCGCATCGAGCAGATGGAAACTGTAGACTTCCGGTTCCAGCTTGTAGTCAAACAGGGTCTTGAACGCCGTCATCTCGGGATTCATGATGATGATGGACGCCGTAATGCCCGCCTTACGCAGGTCAGACCCTTCATCTGCCACGGCAACGGCCAGATAGTCTACCCGGTGGTCCTGCAAGGTCTTGGCTATCTCATAGGACCCGGCACCGTAGGCGGACGCCTTCACCATGCACACCATCTTCGTGTCGGGCATCAGGAAGCTGCGGTAGTAGTTCAAGTTGTCCACCATGGCGTTCAGGTTGATTTCGAGAATGGTCTCATGCACCTTCAGTTCCAGCTGTTCCGACACTTCATCGAAGTGGAACTTGCGCGAACCTTTTACCAGGATGGCTTCGTTACGCAGGGACGCAAACACGTCGGATGCCAGCAGGGAGGCAGTGTCGGGGAAGAAATACTTCTCCATCGGGAAACGTGCCTCAGCAGCCGAGATGTCGGGACCTACCCCGATGATTTTCTCGATGCCGCGGTTCTGCACCAGCTGCGCCACCTTGCGATAGAGGAAGGTCGCACTCTGTCCCGTCTCCAGGATATCGGAAAGGATCAGCGTACGCTTGCGCCCCTTCGTGTCGGTACGCCGTGCCATGAAGTCGAGTGCTATGTCGAGCGAAGCCAGGTCTGAATTATAGCTGTCATTGATAAGCGTACAGCCGTTCTTGCCTTCCTTCACTTCGAGGCGCATGGCTACCGGTTCCAGCCGTGCCATGCGGACGGCAATGTCCTCGGGCGATATCATCAGGTAAAGGCACACAGCCAGACAGTTGAGCGAATTTTCCACCGACGCGTCGTCAATGAAAGGAATCCTGTAACTGTTCTCCATGCCGAGGTAGCGGTAGTTGACCGTCGTCCCAGTATCGTCCTTCTTGATGGAACGGATGTAGAGGGGTTTCTCGTCGTCCTTTTGCGACCACGCTATTTCACGGGCGGAAGGGATGGTCTTTGCCACACAGTCACAGATTAATTCGTCGTCACCGTTATAGATGATGACGTCGCAATCCTTGAAGAGCGACAGCTTCTCGCTGCACTTGTCCTGCAACGAAAAGAAGTTCTCCTGATGGGCGCCGCCGATGTTGGTCAGTACGCCGATGGTCGGATTGATGATGGTGCGCAGGGCATCCATCTCTCCCATTTCGGAGATGCCGGCTTCGAAGATGCCCACTTCAGTCTGCTCGTTCATGAGCCACACGGAAAGCGGAACACCGATTTGCGAATTGTAGCTCCGTGGGGAGCGTGTCACGTTCTTGTCGGGCGAGATGAGCTGGTAGAGCCATTCCTTCACCACGGTTTTCCCGTTGCTTCCGGTGATGCCCACCACGGGGACATCGAACTCCTTGCGGTGCAGCTCAGCGAGGTGCTGCAACGCCTTCAGCGGACTCACGACACGCAGGAAGTTGGCTCCGGGGAAGTCCTCACACGCACCGGGAAGCTCCGACACCACAAAGTTGCGCACACCGCGGTTATAGAGGTCGATGATGTATTTATGTCCGTCGTTACGCTTCGAACGCAGGGCGAAAAACAGGGTTTCTTCAGGGAAACACAGCGAACGGCTGTCGGTGAGAATCCAATCGATCCGGGCCTTCTTGTTACCGAAGCGTTCGGCTCCTATCTGGTGACTTATTGATTCAATCGTGTATGGCATAATTCCAATTCCTTTTTGAAGTCTAAGGTCGGACATTTTTCTGTAAGACGGTTTATCCTTAACACTATTTGTGTTAAAAAGTTCTTGTATTGAGGGGCTTCCGGATGAAACGGACGATGCTCCAAAGCCCGTCTTATCTCCTGACATTCAGCCATCACCGACCGAGCTTCCGCTGTCAGGCAGGCGTCAGTGAAGCATTCCCATACATAATCTATAGCCAACGGAGAGGGATGCAACATGTCGTCGGCATAGAAACGGTAATCGCGCAACTCGTCGAGCACAATCTCATAGGCAGGGAAATAGTGGCAGCAGGGACAGGTCGCACAGAGTTCGTCCACCGCCAGGAGCAGAGCCGACTTACTGAGCTGGTTGGCATGGAATCCGTCGCGGGCATGACGGATGGGACTGACGGTGAACAGGACCTGCAACGTGGGACGACGTTCCAAGAGCCGTCCGATGACCGCACCCAGCCTCCGGACGATGGCATCGGGACTGACCCGCAGACGCACGAAACGGCTCTCCGGCAATTTGTGGCAGTTTGCCACCACCTGCTCCAATGGGTCGGCCGCAACACCGTCTTCTCCCTTCAGGCAGTACACATACGACGTGCCCAGGGTGATGAGCAGGAAGTCCAGCGACGACAACGCCTCCATCGCCCGGCTCAGCCTTCCGTTGATCAGACTCAGGCATTCATCCCGGGACGAAGCGGAAAAGCGCGAATGGTGCATGAAGCTGTGCCACCACCCGTCTTTGGAGACGAACAGTTCGGGCGACGTCTCGTCATACAGGCGTCCGTCCAGCAACGTCTCCAGCGCACGGGCAATCGAAAAGGGATTGTAAAGGATGCCAAACGGATTGACATCACACGCGAACTTGGCATCCGACAGACGGTTACCAATGTGTTCGGAAAAGCACGAACCCAGCGACATCAGCCGGTTCTGATAACCGACGGACAGGATGCCGGCGGGCAATTCTACTTTCGTTCTGAAGTTCATCATATTCCTCCGAGGGCTAAAAATCCACCGCAAAAGTACGCATCTTAGTGAGTAATTATATATTTTTGCCGATTATTATCCAACTTTCGCAAGCCCAAGGTGTAGTGAACGAGGCGACTTCCCGTCCGCCGAATCCACTGCGCACACCGTGGAACGCCTACGAGGTTTTAAGTAAGAGACTAACAACGATGAGTAAGGAGAACACATACACGCTGCTCGACGCCATACACTATCCGGCAGACCTACGCCGGCTCAACCTAGACCAACTGCCTGAGGTGTGTCGTGAATTACGCCAAGACATCATCAACGAACTTTCGTGCAACCCGGGACACTTCGCCGCCAGTCTGGGTGTGGTGGAACTGACCGTCGCACTGCACTATGTCTACAACACCCCCTACGACCGCCTGGTGTGGGACGTGGGCCATCAGGCTTACGGACACAAGATTCTCACCGGACGCAAGGAGATGTTTTCCACCAACCGCAAATATAAAGGTATCCGGCCCTTCCCCTCACCCGAAGAGAGTGAATATGACACGTTCGCCTGCGGACATGCCTCCAACTCCATCTCGGCTGCCCTGGGCATGGCTGTCAGTGCCAAGCGTCTGGGAGAGACCGACCGCCACATCGTTGCCGTCATCGGCGACGGTTCCATGAGCGGCGGACTGGCTTTCGAAGGGTTGAACAATGCGTCTTCAACCCCCAACGACCTGCTCATCATCCTCAACGACAACGACATGTCCATCGACCACAGTGTGGGGGGCATGCGTCAGTATCTGCTGAACCTCAACACCAACGACAAGTATAACCGGCTGCGTTACCGGCTCTCGCAACTCTTCGGCGACCTGGGGCTTCTCAACGAACGTACCCGCAAGAGCATCATCCGATTCAACAACAGTCTCAAGTCGGTCCTCTCCAAACAACAGAACATCTTTGAAGGCATGAACATCCGCTACTTCGGTCCTGTCGACGGACACAACGTGACCGAACTGGTGCGTACGCTCAACACCCTGAAAGACATGAAGGGCCCCAAGCTGCTGCATGTCCGCACCGTCAAGGGACGGGGCTTCGCTCCGGCGGAAGAACAGGCCACCATCTGGCATGCTCCGGGACTCTTCGACCCGAAAACCGGCAAACGCCTCGTGCAGTGCACCGACGGACTGCCGCCCCTGTTTCAGGACGTGTTCGGAAAGACACTCGTGGAGCTTGCCGAACAGAATCCCCGCATCATGGGCGTCACACCTGCCATGCCCAGCGGATGCTCGATGAACATATTGATGCACGCCATGCCCGACCGTGCCTTTGACGTGGGCATTGCCGAGGGACATGCCGTCACCTTCTCCGGAGGAATGGCAAAGGACGGACTGCTGCCCTTCTGCAACATCTACTCCTCCTTCATGCAACGTGCCTATGACAACATCATTCACGATGTCGCCCTGCTGCGCCTCAACGTCGTGTTCTGCCTTGACCGTGCCGGACTGGTCGGTGAAGACGGACCGACTCACCACGGAGCGTTCGACCTTGCCTACCTGCGTCCCATCCCCAACCTGACGATTGCTGCCCCGTATGACGAGCACGAACTGCGGCGCATGATGTACACCGCCCAGCTGCCTGACCAGGGACCGTTCGTCATCCGTTACCCTCGCGGACGCGGAAGACTCACCGACTGGCACTGTCCGCTCGAAGCCATCGAGGTGGGCAAAGGCAGACGCCTGAAAGACGGCAACGACCTCGCCGTGCTCTCCATCGGTGCTGTGGGCAATGCCGCAGCCGACGCCATTGCCGAGGTCGAACAGGCACATCCGGACATCAGCATCGCGCACTACGACCTCCGCTTTGCCAAGCCGCTCGACGAAGAACTGTTGGAGGAGGTCGCCCGCCGGTTCAACCGCATCGTCACCGTGGAAGACGGTATTCTGAAGGGCGGCGTCGGCAGTGCCGTGTTGGAGTACATGGCGGACCATGACCACACACCACACGTCCGCCGGCTGGGCATTCCTGACCGCTTTATCGAGCATGGCGCCGTCGACATCCTGCGCCACCTCTGCGGCATCGACAAGGAAGGCATCCGCGACGCACTCCTTGCCGAACTGCAACGCTGACCGGCATTGGTCCAAAGATAATAGACACGGACGATACAGAGCGCAAGCCCAGCCTCTGCATCGCCCGTGTCCTGTTTTTCCGCTCCGTCACTCCCACACATTCCCCTTTCCCCTACACATTCCCGTTGACAAACCGAAAGCCAAAAGAACAATTCTCCTTACACAATTTACCAAATCCGCCTTTTCAACTAACGCGTACTTTTGCAAAATCAAGCAAACGAGCGAAGAAAGGTTAATTCCGATTCACACTAAATTTCTGAAGCGCCCATTCATTTCACGTTTCTTAGTATCCGACACTTGTTTTTCACGCGCCAAACAATATTGTTTGAGTCGTCAAACACTTGTGTTTGGGACGTGAAACAATATTGTTTGACCGATGAAACAATATTGTTTCGTCCGTCGATGTAAGGAAAAGAGAAAACGAAAGAATAATTTCTGACAACTGCTCTCCAGAAGGAACGCGGACGCATCACTTTTCCAACTATTAAATCGCACCATATTCTGGAACCGCATACACCACAAAGTCACTTACAGGGAATATCTCACTGCGCTCTGAAAGCGATGTTTGCCATCTCCCGACAAAGTGTATTTTGCAAATCGCTCCAGAATCGCTTCTTTGCTCACCGACTTGTCTTCGGGTGCGAGGAAGGGCACTCTCAGACGATTCGTTTGACGTTTTGACACTTTGACACCATGCGAAGACCTGCCCGGCATGTTCGTCAGTCGATAGACAGCCCCTTGCGAAGCAATCGGACATCCCTCCCATGCAAATCGCCGGATTGTCAAGCCGAGATAGCAAAAAAAGAAAGCAAAAAGCTTTTATATAGTATGAAATAGGTTATCTTTGCCACGCAAAAAGACACAGACTAAGGATTTAAAGTATGAAAATAATCATTGCCGGAGCCGGGGAAGTGGGAACTCACCTGGCAAAAATGTTATCCGGAGAGAAGCAGGACATCATCCTCATGGACACGGATGAAGAAAAGCTGGGTCAGCTGGAAGACAATTTCGACCTGATGACCGTCAATGCCTCCTCACTCTCCATCGCCGGACTGAAAGAAGCCAACGTACCCAACGCCGACCTGTTCATCGGTGTCACTCCCGACGAGAGTCGCAACATGACTTCCTGCCTGCTGGCACACAGCCTGGGCGCCAAAAAGACCGTAGCACGCATCGATAACGCCGAATACCTGCAACCCAAACATCAGGAATTTTTCGCCAACATCGGCATCAACTCACTCATCTACCCTGAAATGCTTGCCGCCCGCGAAATCGTGGACGCCATCAAGATGAGCTGGATCCGCCAGTGGTGGGAGGTCGACGGTGGCGAACTGGTGCTCATCGCCGTCAAGCTGCGCCGCACGGCACACATACTCGACATCCCTCTCCATCAGCTGGACACCCGGTCCACCCCCTTCCTCATCGTTGCCATCAAGCGGGGCATGCACACCATCATCCCCCGTGGTGACGACACCTTGCAGGAGCTGGACCTCGTGTACTTCATGACCATGAAGAAGTACATCCCCTACATCCGTCAGATAGCCGGAAAAGACGACTACAAGGACGTCCGCAACGTCATGATCATGGGCGGAAGCCGCATTGCCGTCCGCACGGCACAGATGGTACCCGAATACATGAAGGTGAAAATCATCGAGAAAGACATCGAACGCTGCCACCGCCTCACCGAGCTCATCGACAACGACCGCGTGATGATCATCAACGGCGACGGCCGTGACATGGACCTCCTCATGGATGAAGGCATCGAAAACACCGAAGCGTTCGTGGCACTCACCGGCAGTGCGGAAACCAATATCCTCGCCTGCCTGGCTGCCAAGCGGACGGGCGTCAGCAAGACCGTAGCGGAAGTGGAGAACATGGCATACATCAGCATGGCAGAAGGCATGGACATCGGCACCATCATCAACAAGAAGATGATTGCCGCCAGCCACATCTACCAGATGATGCTCGATGCCGACGTGACCAACGTGAAGTGTCTCACCGTGGCAAATGCCGACGTGGCTGAGTTCATCGTGAAGGAAGGGTCGAAAATTACCAAGCATCCGGTGAAGGACTGCGGACTGCCCAAGGGCATCAACATCGGTGGTGTCATCCGTCAGGGGACGGGCGCCCTCGTAACCGGTAACACCCAGCTCCAGGCAGGCGACCACGTCATGGTGTTCTGCACGGGCATGACCATGCAGAAGATTGAAAAATTCTTTATTTAAGCGTACAGCCAAATGATAAACTATAAGATTGTGGCAAAGATACTGGGAATCCTCCTCTTCCTGGAAGCGATTCTCCTGTTGGGCTGCTCCATCTTTCCCATCTGTTTCGGGGAGAGCGACCTCGTGCCCTTCCTCGCCTCGGCAGGCATCACCTGCCTCATCGGACTCATCCTGTTCTGGATCGGACATGATGCCGACAAGAAGGTGAACCGCAAGGACGGCTACATCATCGTCACCTTCTCGTGGGTGCTGTTCAGCTTGCTGGGCATGCTCCCCTTCCTTTTCGGGCGTTACACCGAGAGTGTCGCCAACGCCTTCTTCGAGACCATGTCCGGCTTCACCACCACCGGTGCCACCGTGCTTGACAACATCGAGTCGTTGCCCCACGGCATCCTGTTCTGGCGCAGCCTGACACAGTGGTTCGGTGGATTGGGCATCGTGTTCTTCACCATTGCCGTACTGCCCATCTTCGGGTCAGGCGGCATGAAGCTCTTTGCTGCCGAGACCACCGGTCCGACACACAGCAAGCTCCATCCCCGCCTCGACGTGACGGCGAAATGGATATGGACCATCTACCTCATCATCACCCTTACACACGGAGCCTTGTTGCTGTTGGGCGACATGCCCTGGTTCGACAGTCTGTGCACCGCCATGTCGACTGCCGCCACCGGCGGTTACTCGGTGAAGCAAAGCAGCCTCATGGCATACAACTCGCCCTACATCGAGTACATCACAACCCTCTTCATGCTCATCTCGGGCGTGAACTTCACCCTGCTCTATGTTGCCATCCTGAAGCGGCAGCCCGTCCGCCTGCTGAAGGACACGGAGTTCCGCTGGTACATCGGGAGCTACTCGGTGTTCACACTGTTCATCACCATCGCCCTGCTGGTAGACACACCGATGGGACTGGAGGAGAGCTTCCGTCTTGCATCCTTCCAGGTTGCCACGGCACAGACCACGACAGGATTCGGAACGGCCGACTACATGCTGTGGCCTTCCTGCACCTGGCTGGTGTTGTGCATCGCCATGATGGTCGGTGCCTGCGCCGGTTCGACAACCGGAGCCATGAAGTCCATCCGCCTGGCCATGCTGTTCAAGATTGTGCGCAACCAGTTCCGCCACATGCTCCATCCCAACGCCGTACTCCCGCTACGCATCAGCGGAGTGGTCATCTCCAACGAAATCAAGACGACCCTGCTCGCCTTCTTCTTTGCCTACATTGGCATCATCCTTGTGGGTTGGGTGTTCATGCTGACGTTGGGTGTCGGGTTCATGGAGGCATTCGGCATCACGGTGTCGAGCTTGGGCAACGTAGGTCCGGGATTGGGCAACTGCGGTCCGGCGTATTCATGGAACAACCTGCCCGATGCAGCCAAGTGGGGCTGTTCCTTCCTGATGCTCATCGGACGTCTGGAGCTGTTCTCCGTCCTGCTGCTGTTCAGCCCGAGCTTCTGGAAGAAACACTGATCAATGGAACCTGTACCCGATGCCGAGCATCAGGTTGTTGGGGTCGTGGAAGTCCTGTAGCTGATAGCCTACATGCAGGAAGATGCTCCGGGTGAAAAAGGCCTTCAAGGCAAGCACCTGGTAGAGACCTTTGGCATCATCGCCATGACGGTAACAATTGTAACCGACGCCTACGTTGACCGAGAAGACAGGCATCGTCCATTCTCCCCGGGCGGAAAGTCCCACGACAATCTGTTCGCGGAACGGCGGACGGTAGAACTTGATGTCATCGCCCGGACCAATGCCTGCCAGGTGTTCCTTCAGGTTGCCTCCCTCATCCCAACGTCCGTCGAGCGAGATGCCCGCAGCAAGATTCTTCGTGAAATGATACATGGGTGCCACGTTGAGACCTATGATACCGAACTTGCCGGGAAGCAGGTAAGACGACCCTTCCCAGTCCAGTCCACGCGTGCGGGCAGCTCCATAAAGCAACACATCGTAAGACCAGTGGGGCCGGAACACCGATGCCGGTTCTCTTCCTTCCGTCTGCTCTTCTTCACCCCACGAACGTACCACTCCCAGGCGTGCCCCCATCGTGTTCACCCCACCATTGGGATAGCGGGTGTTTCCGTTGGAATAGTGGGTCAGGTCGATACCTGCCGTGAGGTTCCATGAGGAAGAAAGCTGCCAGTTGAGGAATACCCCCAGATTGATATACGCATTGATGCGTGAGCCGACGACCGTATTTTTCGGGTTGGTCTCCTCGTCATGGGGTTTCCAGCCGAAGGATGCCCCGAAGTTCCACTCATAGTCAAGCGACAGACGTCGGGAAAGACTCGCCATCCGCGAACCCTGAAAGACATAGACAGCCAACGGATTGCCTACCTCCCGTGCGTTGAAGAAGGTGTTGTATGCCACGCCGATGCCCTGATAAGCGTGCGGATAGAGTTTCCCCAGACGGGTGTGGGGAGCAAAACGGAAGGCATATTTCAGGTGGGCGGACAAGGCCGTGCGTATGGGCTTGCCTGCCAAGTTATCGTCTTCAAAGAATGTTTCGGTAGGAGCCACATAGCCCGTCCGCAGGTCTACACCGAGACGGTGGGTGATGCGCGGACGCAGACTGTCTGCCACCGACACCTGCTCTTGCGACAGAAGCGGGGAAGACAGACCGAAGGACAGCAACAGCCCCGTCAGCATCCGGAAATTCAAGATAAGGGAAAGAGACTTTTTCACAACGGTATTTTTATATGATAATCACTTCCTGTGAACAACGTTCCGCGATACATGCCACTGAGGCTCCGTCTTCTGCCGTTGCGCGGATGGGATGCATGGACGGTATAGGATGCGTTGAACAGGCTGTAATCGAGGAGGGGGATGATGCGTACATGTTCATTGGGAGCGATGCTGACGACTTTTATCCGGTCAGGCACGGAGAGGGGTAACGGCTGTTCGCTCAGGGAAAACGGCAACTTCATTCCGCTGAAGACCAGCCTTCCGCCTGACACGCTGTCGGGAATCTCCAGTTCTGTTCCGGAAAGCCAGGATACATTGTCATCCGACACTACGCTGAACCTTCCCCGGCTCCGATTCTTTCCCGAGATGACGAGCTGCTGACGGATGGTGTCGGCGGACTGATTATAGACCACCAGTCCCTCACCCTCGCGTACCTCCGTCCATGATGAATCCGGTTCAAGCCGGTACACCACACTGTCCACCCGATAAGGTTCGCCCAGCGTCAAACGGAACTCCAGCGGGATGTCCACATAGTCGTTGCCCACATGGATGTCCATCCGATAATCCTCCTGCAACAGATTCTCACCGAGCATCACGACCAGCCGACGTCCTTCGTCGCGCACAACAGCGCAATCCAACAGTCCCCCAAGGCTGAACTCCAGCCGTTCCCGGTCCTCCATCTTCGTTACCGGACCGCCATTGTCACCACTGACAAAGCTGATGAGCGACTTGCCTGACTCCGACGTCACATCGAGCACGCTCCAGTCTTCCGATGGAAAATCGATGACCAGCGTGTCTCCGTTGCCGTCCAGCGTGAAATGAGTTTCAGCCGGAGCAATACGGTCTACAAAGACCTCCTGGTTGCAACCCGTGCAGGCAAGCAACCCGCCCCACAGCAGACCGCACCGTATCCTCCGAAGTATATTTTTCATGATTTCTGTCTTGTTAAAGTAAGGCATGCATGCAAAGGTAGTGTTTTTCGGAGAAAAAGAATACGTGTATCAGAATCCATTGTCCCCCTATCATGGGAACAACTATTCTGACACACGTATTTTATGGACAAAGATAGAGAGTAGCTTATCTTCTATGAGCGATTAAATTCCATAGTTCTCTGAACCACAGGACAAGAGAAGATAAGGTCACTATTATCACCCAGTCAACCCACTTCAAGGGAGTGCAATTAAAGAAATCATAAAGAACTTCCACAATAGCAATCTGTCCGATAAATATAATTGCAACAATTGTAAAGAATTCCTTGCTCATCCGAAGTCGGAAAAAGCTCTTCCCGGTTTCAAAAGAACGAGTATTGAACATATACCAAAGATGTGTCCATACAAAAATAGAGAACAGCAACGTCTGCTCGTATGCCGACAAACCATTGGCTTCTCCCAATTCGCAATGCAAAAGGTCTGTCATTTGTGTGATTTCTGTATGTTGGAAGATGTAAAGGAAACCAACCAACAATATAAAGAAGAATCCTCCGGCCCCAAGAATATCTTTCAGCATAGGCTTTGTCAGGATAAATGCCTTACGGTCGCGCGGCTTGTCTTTCATCACCGCTTGCGAAGGAGGCAACGACGCAAGTGCCATTGCTCCAAAAGTATCCATAATGAGATTTACCCAAAGCATCTGCGTGACAGTCAATGGAGATTCCGTTCCCATAAACGCTCCAACCAGCACAATCAGGCAGGCTGCAACATTGACTGTTAGCTGGAATAATAAAAAACGCTGGATATTCTGATAGAGCGAACGCCCCCACATCACGGCACGACAAATACTGCCAAATGAATTATCAATGATAGTTATGTCAGAAGCCTCTTTTGCCACAGATGTTCCGTCTCCCATAGACAAACCGACATGAGCAGCTTTGAGTGCCGGAGCATCATTGGTCCCATCACCGGTTACAGCAACAACTTGATTCTTACGTTGGAGCGACTCAACCAAACGCTTCTTATCCATCGGACGGGCACGGGCAATAATTTTCAAATCCAAGACTCTTTCATCAAGTTCGTCATCTGAAAGTTTTGCGAACTCTGTTCCTGTAATAATCGCCTCATCCTTGTCCCGCTTTGACCAAAGACCAATCTGACGTCCTATCTCCATGGCTGTACCCGGGGTATCACCGGTTACAATCTTTACATGGATTCCGGCTGCTATACATTTATGGACTGCCGCCGGGACATCCTTACGTACTGGATCTGCGATAGCCACAATACCCATAAAGACAAGTCTGTCCGCAATTACCCTATTATCCGATATTGCGATGTCGCCCTCTTCGAGCACCTGATATGCAAAGCCCAGCGTTCGCATCGCACGACATTGAAAATCCGCTAACTGCCTGTCCATGTCATCAGCCGATACATTCCGCTCAATGTGCCTGCAAAGGGAACGTACAATTTCCGGGGCTCCCTTCACATAAAGAATCTTCTTCCCTCCAAGTTGAACTGATTCTACTACCGTCGCCATATATTTCCTCTCAGTAGAGAATGGCAATTCTTCAAGGATTGTAGCATGCTCTTTCAACTCCCGATAATCAATGCCTTTCTCTCTAAGCCACAATAGCAATGCTCCTTCCGTCGGATTTCCTAAGACAACCGGTTGCTCTGCATGACTTAAATCCAGCGATGCCGTAGAATTAAGAGCCATATTCTCCATAACCAAACGGTTCGTTTCATCCGCACCCAAAACTTGCTGAGACAATCCATAAAAATTGGTTTCTTCCACACTCATTTGGTTTTGGGTGAGTGTTCCAGTCTTATCTGTACAAATAACCGTTGTGGCTCCCATCGTCTCACAAGCATGCATTTTCCGGACCAGATTATTTGTTTTCAACATCCGACGCATGCTATATGCCAGACTCAAGGTTACGGCCATCGGCAATCCTTCCGGTACTGCAACCACAATCAAGGTAACCGCTATCATCAATGTCTGTAAGACATAGGCTGTGATGTGTGACCATTCCAAAGAATTATCGCCTAAAAAATAAATGAACAAACGCCCTACAACTACTAAGGCAGCAAAAACATAACTCAGTTTTGTAATCCAGTCACTTAATCCATCCAACTGTTCATTCAGTGGAGTTTTAACACTGTCATCAATTTGTGCAGCTTCGAAAACCTTTCCGTTCTCTGTTCGATCGCCGACTGCTGTCACTCGAAACACTCCATGTCCCTCCATCACTTTGGTTCCTTTCAGAACATGATTGGTAGGATAAGTTGCCTCTTTATCAAAATCTTGTTCATTGGCACTTTTGTGGCACATCGGCTCACCGGTAAGGGTTGACTCATCCACATTCAGACTGACGCTTTCCAGCAATTCGCCATCAGCTGGAACCTCGGCACCGGTATTGAGTATGACAATATCTCCTACAACCACATCTTTCTTAGGAATCTGTGTGGTGTTCGCATTACGTATCACCTCGACAAGCTCATCATCATTTACCTGATTAAGAATAGCAAACTCTTTATCAGCCTTTAATTCAAAATAAAATGCCAAACCTGTTGCAAGCAAGATAGCGACAAAGATGCCTATCGGCTCAAAAAAGACGGCAAAGCCTTCATGAAGACCAAAGTACTCATAAAATGAAATACCGACAGACAATGCTCCTGCAATCATCAGAATGATAATAAGAGGGTCCTCAAATTTTCCCAAGAACTGCTTCCACAAAGGGTCTTTCTCCGGTGGAGTCAATTTATTTATTCCATACTTCTTACGGCTTTCCAGCACTTCCTTATCTGTCAAACCCATGTAATGCTTTCTCTTCTGCATATAGTAAACTTTTAACTTATTAATAATTTGCCCAATAAGAGTAATGATACTCAGTTGTTAACCAACTGAACAACTATCAGTCTTCCTCCTTGTCCCCTGTCCAGTAGAATCTGTCGCCCATCGGTTAAAGGTACATAGTCACCTATGGATATAGCCTTATTCTCTGAGATATCCATCATATCCGGAAGAGCACGATTAATCAGTATCCATTGATTTTTGAAAAAATGAAAATCTCCAACCGGCTTTTTATCCTCTTCAGATATACGTTCCGTTGGCGAAACAAGGTTATTCGAATACCATTTGTACAAGGTTTGTTTATCATATACCATCAAACGGTAGTTCTCTGATATGAACTTGCCATGAGAGGGTGCATAATAAAAGTTCAATATCGGCAACTGACCATGATAAGCTTGCCCGCAAAACGGGCACTTGGGCTTTGTCGTATTGTCGAAAACAAACCAATGAGCCTCACAACGTGCATTCTGACAAGGCTGCACCAGATCTGTGGTTTTTACCAACGCATCCTCCCACTCAGCAGCACTTGGACGTTTCGAGGGGTCATGCAACCCATCAATAAAAGCACGGTCAAACAGTTTTTTCAAATAAGGGCCACAGATTGTATAAGGCATCTTTACCGGGTCTCCCTGTGGTAACTCGGCAGGAGACAGTTGTTGCGACTTGACCCTGTTCGAACGGTCTACAGGATTCTCTATAAACAGAGCTTTTGTTCCCATCGATAGCTCTTCATCATGTCCACTATCACTGATATCATTGACCTTGCCTCCTCTCAATGGATGTCTGTTAAGCAAGTACATGTATATCAAGACAGCCAAAGCATGACGGTCTGTATAAATGCTCGGCAACTTTCTTTGTTTATCGTCCAATGGCAAATGCTTCGTTCCGATGACTTCCGGAGCAATGAAATCAGGCGTACCGATAACTTCCGGTGGAAACTTCCCCGGCACGACCAAACTATCATCATCAATAATGCATGCACTCCCGGATATTGGGTCAACCAAAATATTCTTGTACGATAAATCCGAATGCGCCAATCCTGCTGCATGAAGCCTGCGCACGGCACGGGCTATTTTGATGCACATATGAAGCGTAGTCAGCCAATTACCTTTTTGATCTGCCGGCAGGAACTTATTTCTCAGTTTTGCTGAAGCAAACCACTTTCCTTCTTTCTCCTTTCCCTTAAAAGGCCCACTTGAAAAAAAGAACTTTTTATCATAGAACGGCATGACAATACCTGTCTTGCCATTCCATTCAACCATCTTGGTCGGCCAAGCGAAAAGATTCTTCCAATATGCACCCTCCGGAGTGTCGAAAATCCGTTCGCGATAGATTCCTACGATATTATTGATTCGTTCTCTGTCATTTGCATTGATCGGCTTACGATAAAATGCTACCACATAACTCTTGTCCAAGCTGAAATAGACATCTTTCACACCACCTTGAGCTTTGATTTCATCATAAAACTCCACAGTGCTCCCATCATTAGCCTTTAGGGATATTTTATTTGCCATGACTCTCCTTTTTAATACAATATTGCGATGGTTCTATCATCATGATTGCCGGGAGACCAAAAATCCAGCCACTGCAAAAGCTGTCCGGCTGCATCTTCATTATCATCCGTCAACTCAACTCCATTACTTCTCAGGGTATGCCACAGCATGTTCCATTTGGCATACGACTTCAAATTGGCATCAGTCTCAAACATCGGATCGCTGACCCCATCAGTCATTAAAAACAGGGCCGTGAACTCCCGCACTATCCTGCAATTCATTCTTTGATAGAATCTTGCTGTATCCGTGAAAATCTCAGGCATCGTGAGAAACCTCGTTTGCCCGGCATATTCTCCTTCATCCGGCATACCAAGCATGATGGCCGTTTCATCTTTTTCATCATACAAGCATATTGCCCCGTCTCCAACCCAAAATGAAGCTATAAACCATCCAAAGTCAAATTTTTTGCATATAGCCAACAAAAGCGTAGTTGAATAATCCTTCACCTTCCGTTCTTTTCGCATTGCTTCCGCAGCTATTGCCTTATGAGCTTTCAAGGCAGCATTGCCCACAATCCTATAGATATCTGCACTGATTGCCTGCCCCGCAGCTTCTGACTTCTGGTCAAGGTGATATAACGTAATATCATCATCAAAACCGGCAGAGTTGCTTAACTGCTCTTTACAATGTCTGACAGCCGTTTCACAAGCTATTTTAGCTCCCTCTCTTGAATAGCAGGCAGAACCTGCCCCGTCAGCGACGGCCATGACATACCAATTTGTCACATCATCATGGTATAGACAGAAATGGTCATCTCTAGGCTTTCCTTCTTGAGCATGTGAACGCCCCCGCTTGCTGGCAGCCACCATATCCTTTTGTGGAGTACCATCAGGTAACGACTGAATCTTCAGATACTCCTTGGCAGTATTCTCTTTCGGGTATTCAATACCATCGGGTACAGGCACATCTTTCCATAAATCACGAGGGTCCGGATTTATGATTATCTGCAAGGTACGCTCCAAGCAAGCATGTTCCACAGGCAATCCCTGAAACCTGTACTGCAGTACCAAATCAAAAGTTCCACTGACCTTAGGTGAGCCGCTGATTCTGAAAGAATGTTCTCCTTGCAGCTTTTCTATTTGCAGACCATGCTGTTCCTCTGTCAAGCCGGACAGCGATGTATCCGTCATTTCTTCACAAGGTATGAAAACTTCGGCATCATACTTTTTCCCAATAGAAGCATTAGGGATGACAATGGACAACTCCTTCACTTTATTTTCCATTACAAGTACTTCATTCATAACGTATTCATTGTATTCCGTCCATAACTTATCGGCATAGTATCTGACAAAACCCTCCATCTGTGCATCAGATTCCCCATTACTCATGAGTTCCAGCAATTTTTCCAGGTTCATAATCAGCCCTTTCCTCTCGTTATATTCATTCCATCTGCTCCAATCTCACTCAGTTCTCCTTTCAGTCCACACCAGGGACATGACGTTGCATGACCATCTGAGCACATGATCTTGCCACATTCACAGACGACCAGCCCCCATTGACTGCCACAACACGGACAAGTCGGGTTCCCAACCAATGACATCGTATTGATATTCCGATTGGATGTTCCGTCACTCAATTCATCATACATCTTGTCATCTATGGTATAGGCCCCTACAAGCTTATAGCCTATTTCCTTCACACTCACTTTCTCCAGACCGGGTATATCACTGATTCGCTTGGCATATTTGATAAGGTATTTCTTTTTCGTATGGGAACATTTACCCAGCAGTACCGCAAAATTCTCATCAACCGTACACTTCCGTGTCGTGTCTACTTTTTCTAAATCAATACCGGAAAGGGAGACCAACTGAATATTATCGGTCCCTGCATCTGTCACCGAAGCACTGGTAGACTTGATTGATGCCGTAACCCATTTAAAGAAAGCTTTGAACGATTGTTCTCCAGTATCATTCAGCCTCAAAATATTTTCAGAAATCTGTCCCAGCATATTCGTATCGGTATTATCACCAATTGATATACACACCAGGTTGGCATTCCTTCGATAGCGAGTATTCCAACGATTAAATGCCGATTGCGGATTGTCTGTCGGTGTACCATCTGTAAACAGGAAAACAATCGGTTTCCAATCTCCTTTCACCTCAACAGTGGTTTTCTGAACAGACTTGTCAATATCATCCATCAGGCAATTCAAGGCACTGCCCAATGAAGTTCCTCCACCAACAGGGAACTGGGGAGGATAAAACTTATACAGTTCAGTTAACGGAGACAAGACTTTCGCTTTTCCAGCAAATATGATTACGGAAACAAAAACTGTCTCCAGAGCATACGGATCCGTTCTTAGTTCCTGAATAAGGTTCCGCATTCCTTTTTCAACCTGAATAATGGGGTCACCCACCATCGATTCTGACACATCAATCAAAAAATATATAGGCAGTCGTCTCATAAAGAAAAAATCAAATTGTTCAACATCTGCAAGCTCTCGTCATTATTGAGGGCATGCGGGACTTCAGTTAAATCACAATATTTACTTCCGTAGGAGGTCCGGGCAGTTCCAACGAATCCGTCGTCCCCACACTCTTTCCTCCCACACCTATCACATCAGACACCCAAACAAAGAACTTCTTAAAAGAGGTCGCATCCATCGTGTCCAAGGTAAAGACTTGGTCGGTCAGTTTTTTCAATGGCTCAACCTTTGCTTTGGGACCGGCAGCACAAGCTACAATACTGGCAAAATTCTCCTTCCTGACGTTCGGAATCACATTTTCATAGTCCTGAATATCCGAGGGCTTTCCATCGGTCAGTATAAATAAGAGCGGACGCCAATCCCCCTTTTGTTCCGCAGTCCCCTTTTGAACTTCCACTTCAATTCGTTCGCACAGCATTTCCAAAGCTTTACCAAGAAAGGTTGGTCCTGAGTCAGGTGTCACAATATCAGGTACCTGTAAGTCTGCCAGCTCTGTCAGCGGCAGAATCTGATGAACCTCTCTATCAAAAGTGATGATACTGATGCAAACAGTTTCCAAGGCATAAGGGTCCAGACGAAGGGCGGCTATCATGTCAGACAATCCGACTTTCACACTCTCTATCGGCTCTCCTTTCATGGAACCACTTGTATCTATCAAAATATATACGGGCAAATGTCTCATTATCAAATCCAGTCATTCAACATCCGCCAGTTCAAGCTACAGTTGAACTGATGCGAATCTTAAGTAAGTTATAACACAGAGTGGCACAAATCAATTCGTGCCACTCTATCTGATTATCTATCTATACAACAATATTTACTTCCGGAGGCGGAGGCGGCAACTCGCTCATCGTGGCGACATCGCCATGGGCATCTTCCACTTTCTGGCTTCCGGTACTAATACTTGCACTGACCCATTTGAAAAAGGCCTTGATCGTAGCGCTGTCAGCGGTGTCAAGCTGAACAACATTATCAGTAATACGTTTCAATGTATCCGTATTTGCTCCTTGACCTGCCGCACAAGCTACCACCATACCGAATTTTCTTTTTTGAAATTCATCCAATCCCTTTTGCAAGTCATCCGTAGGTTCTCCGTCCGTCATCAGGAAGACCAAAGGTTTCCAGTCCCCCTTCATCTCAGGTGTTGTCTTCACAACCTCCGTATCTGCCTTTTGCGCCAACAGGGCCAATGCCTCTCCCAAAGCGGTGCATCCGCCAGCCTCAATCTGAGGTGGTTGAAAAGCAGCCAGCTCTGTGAGAGGAGTAATCTGCTGAGCTGAAGAATTGAATGTGATGATGCTGATATACGCTGTTTCCAACGCATACGGATCCCCTCTTAAGGTAGAGATGAGTGTCTGCACACCATTCTTCACCGCCTCAATCGGCTCACCATACATGGAGCCGGAGGTATCCAGCAATAAATATACAGGTAACCGTCTCATGAGCTTCTATTTTGAATAGGAGGTTAATATTCGTCTTACTGTCTGCCTCAAGTCATTCCGGTCATCAAAAGCATCACCAATAGCGGCAAACTTCCACTCGCCATTGCGCCGATATAGTTTACCCATGATGAGAGCGTTTGTTCCGGCAAATTGACTTTCCTTGGCAACATCATACTGGGCAAATACCGATTTTACTTTCTCCGGAGTTCCTTCATACATGCGAATTGCCACATAAGGAATTTGGTGGAAATCGATATTGTCCGGTTGATAAATGTTCAGGAAGAAAAATATCTGATCAATCTGAGGATTGACTTTATTCAAGTCAACCGTTATAATCTCATTGTCCAGTCCGTCATCGCCTCCTTTATCCCCTTCCGTATCATCCGGGGTATGATACATCGACTGGTCAGCCGACCAATCCTTGCCGACAGGGAGTCCTTCAGACTGAAAAAATGCCGGTTTATACAATGGGGAATATAAAGTGTCCACGAGTTGTCCCTGACGATCGACCATCACACAACTCAAGTCCACATCCACATCCAGTTCTTCTTTTCTTGCACCAAAACCGAAAAATCCGGTTCTTTCAACCACGATAGCACCCCAGTTACAACCTACACAAAAGTTGGTAAGTTTCGCACCATTATCCTTTTCCAGGTTGATGCGTTGACCTTTCTCTAATTGTATCGCCATAATCCAAATACCATTAACATTGTTCTAATTTTGTCAACTGATAAATTGGGAATATACCAAAAGCAGGTTATTGATATTTATTCACCAAAGCCTGCAAACCACCTCTGTTCCCGATACCCATCGCTTCAAACTTCCATTCCTCTCCACGACGATACAGACGGCCAAACTCCACAGCCGTTTCCACTGAGAAGTCTTCATCCAGGTCATAACGGGCTATCTCTTCATTCGTGATGGAATTATAGATGCGGATATAAGAATTACGGACTTGTCCAAAATTCTGTTTTCTCTCATCAGCCTTATAAATCGTGGCTACAAACAGGATTTCCTGAATTGAGGAGTCCACTTTCTGCAAGTCAACATTCAGCGTCTCGTCGTCACCTCCGTCACTGTTTCCACCCGTCGTATCATCTCCTGTAGATTCCACAGCTCCATCCGGTGACTTGGGGTTATTGTAGAAAATGAAATAGTTATCATTGGGGATTTTCTTGTTGCTCCCCAGCATAAAGGCAGAGGCATCCAAATCGAAGTCAAAACCAGAGCCTTCGTTGGGGTCCCATCCCAAACCTACACTTACCTTAGACAGGCCAATGCCTATCCTTTGTCCTTTTTCCAATACAATTGCCATAGTCGTAATTATTTAAGTTCTTTATGCAATATTAAAGAACAAAACGATATCCTTACGACCAGTCGCAATGTTACACTTGAACCTGAAAACAATCCCAGACAAGCAATTATAAGGTTTCAACTTGCACACACTCAAGCCATCTTCAGCTTACAAGGCGGAAACCCTGCTCCAAAAGTCAGAATCCTCCATCCGGCAAATCTTCATCTGTTCAGAATCGTAGCATAAACACAGCTCCGGCGAAATTGCAACCGAATAGTTTCCAAAGATATTACGCTGAACCATATAATCATCCGCATTGCACAACATCTCTCCGACAGAGCGAATCTGCTGCTTTATCAGGCTGAGCATAGGTAGCCTGTTTTCGGACTGACATATTTTGGGAGCATTGGCTCTATTGCCTCCAAAGCCTTCGTAAATCATTTCATATTTGAGCTGTATCAGTTGCATCCGATAATCAAATTTCCTTAGAGCGTGAGCATTGTCGGGCTTACTGAAATTTATACCCCCACTTCTGGATTCCAACAGGAACAAGGCATAGAGGGCCTTTTCCCTCCGATGGAGCTTTGACAGTCTGATTTCCGCTTCCGGCAAAAATATATCGCCTCGAACCAGATCTATGACGACACTGCTTCTGACTCCTTTTCGTTCGGTGAATACATCAAATATCTGCTTGTAATAACCCTGATAAACGAACCGTTCCTTACTACTGAAAATCGGGTTCAGCACTCTCGGTCTGTACAGTCTCATAAACAGGTCCGTAAAATCTCTTGTGATACTGATGGCATCCTTTTCAAGTGATATAGCCAGAAAGTTAGCATACGTTTTTCCACCTACTGAAGACTCATTGATACACAACAACATGGAAGGAAGAGACTCCTCCAGCCCCTTCAAATTCATCCTTCCGACAACCCCCTCCTTACAGAAGTCTGATGTATTCAGTGAAGTCAGTTGACGAATCATCTCCCCCATCCGTTTTTCTGATAGTTCCGGGTACAGGAAAGAAAGTAAAGACAGCAGTTTGGACGAAGGAAGAGATTTATAATGCTCGCTGACCTTAGGCAGGTACACAAAATTCAAACCTATCAGACGGAATTCATTTGAAATTTCTCTATAGGCCTCCGATATTTCCCGATTGACCTCCTTATAATATTCCCCCTCAATATATAATATCTGAGATTTTTCAACCACAGCATCATTCGGCAAAACCGTCGAATAGATTTCAGCCTGCAGACTGTATTTCTTCGACAAGCAAGCTATAATGGCCAACAAAATGAAGCTTTCTTCTCGCGTAAACGCTTTATCGGACAATGCCAGGTTATAAAAGTCGCCAATGATATCCTGAACGAGCCCCTCTGGCAGGTCCTTTAACAAACAGACCGCATTGGATAAAGTCATGTCTTTACCCACGACCTCATCTTCTTTCGTTATACGGTATTTTTCTCTGATCCTATCCAGACATTCGATTTCCCTTAAATCTATAATGGAATCAGCTTTCACGATATCGGAAACGATCCGCATAATTCCCGCTCGCTCACATTGTTTCATGGAAAAATCTCCAAGCAGTCCCGATTCCCTCCGACCTGCTGTTTTAGACTCCTTGTCAGACAAAAAGAAAAGCGTGGGAATCAAGCTTGTTACTCGTCCCACACATAGAGGCTCTGGCATCGCCCTGATAGTCGAAACGAGCAACGCCGAAGCCCACGCCGATATGTATATAAACGAATACACCTGCAAACAATCTGCGAAAAGACTGCCTGCATGCAAGGTCCGGATATAACATACCCATGAGCATCTACCGTTGCTTTGATTTTTGACTATCATGTGAAACTGCCAGATTTCTATGTGTCAAGAACAAAGCGTCAAGTAAACGCCTTCACATTTTGTCAGTCCTCTATCCCACCCATAGCCCGCTATCACACTTTTAGTCTCGTGTGTAGCCCGGCGTGAGCAGCTTCCATACACAAATTCTTCATTAAGAATTGCTCTTAGAATTCAGCGAGAACTGATGCAAAGATATATATTTGACCCAAAAACAAAAAGAAAAGAAAAAAAGTTCTCAACAGCACCCCTACTTTACCTTTTTTCCAAGCAGTCTGTTGAGCCTTCCCTGGTTCATCCCCATCTTCACCCAACTATCAAAATGTCAAACGAAGGCATCCACAGAGGCATTTCTTGCACCAAAGGACGAGTTGGAACGCAAAGAAGGCATTCTGGAGCGATTCGCAAAATACAACTTGATACGGCTACGGCTGTTTTCGTTGCACGGAAGCTCGTCTATCAGCGAAACAGCAGCATTCTCACAACGAACATGGGAGAGATAGATGCTTTTTATTACCATCCGAATTATTGACAGCACACTCCTTCCAGCGAATGAAACTCGGAACTTTTTACTTCCACCTTCCAAAGATTTGACTTCCGGGCATGAAACAATCGTGTTTGGAGGATGAAACTATATTGTTTGACGCGGCAAACTATATTGTTTGGCTCGCGAAACAATATAGTTCCGGGCACGTTTTGTCTATATTCCGAAAACGAAGTGTATAGTTTTCTAAAATGAAGGGCATTTTTCCGGTGTTTCGTTTGCTTTTCTTAGCAATTACCTGCTAGTTTGTCGGCAAATCGTCCAATGTGAGTTAGCCGCAAAGGGACGTTTGACGAAATCCGTCAAGCAAAAGCACGGAAATGACTTCTTTTTGTCATTTCCACCCGTCCGCAGAAAAAGACATCGGATGAAAAAAGAGCACACCAAGGGACGGAAGGAAAGGCGTCCGTGACGCTCCAGGAGAGAAGGTGCGGGACACGGGAAGCAATCTTCCGGCGTGGTTAAAAAAAACGAAAAAATTCGTGGGCTTATTCAATATTAGTGACTATCTTTGCGGCTCAAAAGTAGTAGTAGAGATGGTCAAAGGCTGGAAAATGTTGGTTTTACCCTTTTTCCTATTGGTGCTCTTTTTGGGCAATTCAATAGGGAGGCTGTCTGCCATACCCTTCACCCAACCTTCCCGACTCTCTACTCCCGACCTCTCTATCAAGCACAATCCTCTTACACCAAACAGTTTTTACAACAGAAGCATACGTCCTGTCACCCGGCTGTTCCATGCTGACGGACGAACTTGCCGTGACACGGGTGCCTGCCCCTCTCACTCTACTACCTCCAACCCTTTCCGCAGCACCCCTCGTCCGGCTCCGACCCTTCTCTTCTGCCGGCTCTTGATTTAGCCCCGGCAGACACAAGCAACATCTTTATTTTCATTGCAACATAAATCAAATAACCTAATAATTAAAACATGTCTTTTACATTATTAATTACCGCAATTTTAACCGGAATTGCCTTGGTAGCTGCCGGCATGATCGTGGCAAAGCTTATCAGCCCGCGCTCGTTCAATGCCCAGAAAGGCGAGGCCTACGAATGTGGTTTGCCCACACGTGGACGCTCGCAAATGCAGTTCAAGGTTGGTTATTACCTGTTCGCCATCCTGTTCCTGATGTTCGACATCGAGACAGTATTCCTCTTTCCCTGGGCAGTTGTCGTGGGTGAAGTGGGAATCTATGGCCTGGTAAGTGTCATCTTCTTCTTAGTAGTATTAATCTTAGGCCTGGCATATGCCTGGAAGAAAGGAGCGCTCAAATGGGAATGAAACAGCCGAAAATCCGCTCCATGAAGTATGAGGAGTTCAAGAACAACGACTACCTGGAGCACATGGTCAAGGAACTTCGTGAACAGGGCGTGAACGTTGCCGTGTCGAAACTTGATGACCTGATCAACTGGGGACGAAGCAACTCCGTGTGGTCATTCCTGCTCGGAACAAGCTGCTGCGCCATCGAGTTCATGGCACTGGGTGCAGCCCGCTATGACATGGCACGCTTCGGTTTCGAGGTAACCCGTAACTCCCCCCGTCAGGGTGACGTGCTGCTCGTCATGGGAACCATCACCCACCGCTGCGCACCGTTGATGAAACGTCTGTATGACCAGCTCGCCGAACCGAAATATGTCATCGCCGTGGGCGGATGCACCATCTCGGGCGGTCCGTTCAAGAACTCGTACCACGTGGTCGATGGCATCAACCAGATTGTCCCTGTGGATGTCTACATCCCGGGATGTCCGCCGCGCCCCGAGGCTTTTTATTATGGCCTGATGCAGCTGCAACGCAAAATCAAGCTGGAACATTTCTTTGGCGGTGTTAACCGTAAACAACCCAAACCAGAAGAAGATTAATAGGAGCTATGGATATAAAAGATAAGATTTTGAAGATTGTGCCGGAAGTGACGTTCACCGAACAGGGTGACACGGTGGCTGTCGTGCCTCTGGCCTCATTCCGCAAGCTTGCCGAAGCCTTGCGTCACGACCCGGAAGACGCCATGGATTTCATGCGCGACATCGTGGGCATGGACTGGGGCGAAACCCTGGGAGCACTCTACTATCTGGAGTCGACTACCTCGAACCGCCGCATCACCCTGCGCACAGAGACTGACAACCGGGAGAATCCGGTTATCCCCAGTGTCTGCGACTTGTGGGCAACCGCACAAATCAAGGAGCGCGAGGCACACGACTTCTTTGGCATCATTTTCACGGGCAACCCCGACCTGCGCCGCCTCTTCCTGCGCGAAGACTGGGTGGGCTACCCCTTCCGCAAGGATTATGACATGAAGTCCAACCCGCTCAACATGACCAACGAGGAGGATGACGACGTGGCACCGACCTACGAGCTGGGTCCCAAGGGTGAACTCATCTCAGGAAAGAACGTCGTTTTCGCCCCCGAAGAGTTTGTCATCAACATGGGTCCGCAACACCCGTCAACCCACGGAGCGCTGCGTATGCGTATCTCCCTCGACGGTGAGACGGTGAAGCGTGTAGACCCGGTCTGCGGCTACATCCACCGCGGCATCGAGAAGATGAACGAGAGCCTCACCTACCCGCAGACACTCGCCCTGACCGACCGTCTGGACTACCTGAGCGCACACCAGAGCCGCCATGCCCTGTGCATGTGCATCGAGAAGGCTGCCGGCATCGAGATTTCCGAGCGTGCGAAGTACATCCGTACCATCATGGACGAGCTGCAACGTATCGACTCCCACCTGCTCTACTTCTCCTGTCTGGTGCTTGACATGGGTGGCTTCACCCCGTTCTTCTACGGCTTCCGCGAACGTGAGATGGTGCTCGACATCTTCGAGGAAACCACCGGCGGACGCCTCATCCAGAACTACAACATGATCGGCGGTGTGCAGGCCGACCTGCATCCCGACTTCCAGAAGAAGGTGAAAGCGTTCATCAAGCATATGCGCGGCATCGTGCATGAGTACCACGAAATCTTCACCGGCAACGTCATCGTGACCAGCCGTATGAAGGGTGTGGGCGTGCTGAGCCGTGAGGATGTCATCAGCTACGGCGCCACCGGAGGCACGGGACGTGCATCGGGCTGGAGCAACGACGTACGCAAGCACCACCCCTACGGTGTCTATGACAAGGTGGAATTCAAGGAAATCCTCCGCACGGAAGGCGACAGCTTCGCCCGCTACATGGTGCGTATGGACGAAATCATGGAGTCGCTCCACATCATCGAACAGCTCATCGACAACATCCCTGAAGGCGAATACCGCGTGAAGACGAAACCCATCATCCGCGTACCGGAAGGCATCTACTCCCAGTCGGTGGAGACGAGCCGTGGCGAGTTCGATGTCATCCTTGAGAGCCATGGAGACAAGAGCCCCTATCGTCTGCACTACCGTTCGGCCTGCCTGCCGCTGGTACACATCCTCGACAAAGCCTGCCGTGGATGGAAGATTGCCGACCTGATTGTGATTGGTGCAAGTATCGACCTTGTAATCCCTGACATTGACAGATAAATTGACCAACCGTTAATAACAGAACAATGAATAATTCATTTTTAGACTATTATAGCTTGCAACCCGTTACCAGCTGGATTCACGACGCCCTGTGCAGCGTGATGCCCGAGGCGCTGGCCATCTTCCTGGAGTGCGTGGTAATCGGTGTTGTTCTCGTGGCTCTCTATGCCGTCCTCGCTATCATACTGATTTATATGGAGCGTAAGGTCTGCGCGGCTTTCCAATGCCGTATCGGCCCGAACCGTGTGGGAGGAAAAGGCGGTCTGATGCAGGTTCCTGCCGACGTACTGAAAATCCTGACGAAGGAAATCATCCGTCTGAAGAACTCTGACCACCTGCTCTATGACCTGGCCCCCTACCTCGTCATCCTGGCATCCATCCTGACCTTCTCCTGCCTTCCCTGGAACAAGGGCGCCCAAGTGCTCGACATGAACATCGGCATCCTCTTCGTGCTGGCAGCCTCGTCCATCGGCGTGGTAGGTATCCTGCTGGCAGGTTGGGCAAGTAACAACAAGTACACCATGATCGGTGCCGTACGTAGTGGTGCCATGATTATCAGCTACGAGCTGTCCATGGGCATCATCGTGCTGGCCATGGTGGTGCTGAGCGAAACGACCAGCCTGAGCGGCATTGTCGAGGGACAGGCCAACGGCTGGAACATCTTCAAGGGGCACATCGCCGCCATCCTTGCCTTCGTGGTATTCCTCATTGCCGGTAATGCCGAGGCCAACCGCGGTCCGTTCGACCTGGCTGAAGCCGAGCAGGAGTTGCTCGCCGGTTACCACACCGAGTACTCCGGTCTGCACTTCGGCTTCTTCTATCTGGCCGAATACCTGAACCTGTTCATCACTGCCGGTTTTGCATCGACCCTCTTCCTGGGTGGCTGGATGCCTCTGCATGTGGCAGGTCTTGACGCCTTCAACAACGTGATGGACTACATCCCCGGCTTCGTCTGGTTCTTCGGCAAGACCTTCTTCGTGGTATGGCTTCTGATGTGGATCAAGTGGACTTTCGTCCGTCTGCGTATCGACCAGGTGCTGACGTTCGAGTGGAAATACCTGATGCCGACCTCCCTGCTGTTGCTCGTGCTGATGGTCGTGCTCAAGGTGTCCGGTCTGGTATTTTAAAGCAAACTAACAAACGAAAAAGACAATGAGTAAATTCAGTAATTACATCAATGGATATTTTTCAGGACTCAAGACCCTGCTGATCGGTATGCGCACCTCCATCCGTGTATACTTCCGCAAGAATGTCACGGAGCAATATCCTGAAAACCGCCACACCACCCTGCACATCCCTGAGCGCCACCGTGGCACGCTGGTCATGCCTCACGACGAGAACAACCAGCACCGCTGCGTTGCCTGCGGTCTGTGCCAGATGGCCTGCCCCAACGGCACCATCAAGGTGACTTCCGAGATGGTGGAAGGCGAAGACGGCAAGAAAAGAAAAGTATTGGTTAACTATGAGTACGACCTGGGCTCGTGCATGTTCTGCGAACTGTGCGTGAATGCTTGTCCGCACGATGCCATCCGCTTCAGCAACGAATTCGAGAACGCCGTGTTCCAACGCGAGAAGCTGTTGCAGAAGCTCAATCACGAAGGTTCGTCAGTTGTAAAAAAGTAGAATGATATGGATATAACACTTCAACAAACAGTATTCTACGTGGTCGCCATCCTGATGAGCGTCTTCTCGGTGATGACGGTTACGACCGGAAGCATCCTGCGCGCAGCAACCTACCTGCTGTTCGTGCTCTTCGGTACGGCGGCTATGTATTTCATCTTGGGCTACACCTTCCTGGGAGCCGTGCAGCTCATGGTCTATGCCGGCGGTATCGTCGTCTTGTATGTATTCTCCATCTTATTGACCAACTCGGACAAGAGCATCAATCTGAAGATCGGACGCAGCAAGCTGGTGGCAGCCCTGCTCACCATCATCATCGGTGCAGCCCTGGTGCTGTTCCTCATCTGGACCAACGGCTTTGCGTTGAATGTCATCCCCGACAGCGGTGAAATCGCCATGCGGGAAATTGGTCATGCACTCATCAGCTCTGACAAGTATGGCTATGTCCTGCCCTTCGAAGTGGCAGGTGTGCTGCTGCTGGCATGTATGATCGGAGGTTTGTTAATTGCACGTAAACGATAAAAGGAGGAACTTATGGACATACATGTAGTATATTATCTGGTTGTCAGCACCATCATGCTGTTTGCAGGCATCTACGGTTTCTTTACCCGTAAGAACCTTCTGGCTGTCCTCATCTCGGTGGAACTCATCCTGAACGCCACGAACATCAACTTCGCCGTGTTCAACCGCTACCTGTTCCCCGACGTCTTCGAGGGTCACTTCTTTGCCTTGTTTGGCATCGGTATTGCTGCCGCAGAGACGGCTGTCGCCATTGCCATCATCATCAATATCTACCGGAACATCCGCAACATCCAGACGGACAACATTGATGAACTAAAGGGTTAACACCGCTGTGGTCTATACATTCTAAACAATAAGATTATGGATTTTAACTATACGATACTCATATTACTTCTTCCCATGCTCAGTTTCCTGGTGCTGGGACTGGCCGGTATGCGTATGAAGCATAAAGTGGCAGGAGCCATCGGCACGACCGTGCTGGGCATTGTCGCCGTGCTCTCTTATCTGACGGCTTACCTGTATTTCAGTGGCGGGCGTTCGGCCGACGGCACATTTGCCAAGCTGATGCCGTGGAACTTCGAATGGCTGCCCTTCACCACCAACCTGCACATCGACATGGGCATCCTGCTCGACCCGATTTCGGTGATGATGCTCATCGTCATCTCGACGGTGTCGCTGATGGTGCACATCTACTCGTTCGGCTACATGAAAGGCGAAGTGGGCTTCCAGCGCTACTACGCTTTCCTGAGCCTCTTCTCATTCTCGATGCTGGGACTCGTCGTTGCCACGAACATCTTCCAGATGTATGTGTTCTGGGAGTTGGTGGGTGTATCTTCCTACCTGCTCATCGGCTTCTACTACACCAAGCCTGAAGCCATCGCAGCCAGCAAGAAGGCATTCATCGTGACCCGTTTTGCCGACTTGGGCTTCCTCATCGGTATCCTCATCTACGGTTACTATGCCGGCACGTTCACCTTCGAACCGGAACAGCAGTTGCTCATCGCTGCCGGCGGCATGATTCCCTGGGCTCTCGGCCTGATGTTTGTCGGTGGTGCCGGTAAGAGTGCCATGTTCCCGCTGCACATCTGGTTGCCCGACGCCATGGAAGGTCCGACTCCTGTCAGCGCCCTCATCCATGCCGCAACCATGGTTGTTGCCGGTGTCTACCTGGTAGCCCGCATGTTCCCCATCTTCATCGTCTATGCTCCCGAGGTGCTCCACTGGATTGCCTACCTGGGTGTGCTCACCGCCTTCTATGCCGCTGCCGTGGCCTGCGTGCAGACCGACATCAAGCGTGTGCTCGCCTTCTCGACCATCTCGCAGATTGCGTTCATGGTGGTTGCCCTGGGTGTCTGCATCGGTGCTGACACACACGAGGGTCTGGGCTACATGGCCGGTATGTTCCACCTGTTCACCCACGCGATGTTCAAGGCCTTGCTCTTCCTGGGTGCCGGTGCCATCATCCATGCCGTCCACAGCAACGAGATGTCCGCCATGGGAGGTCTGCGCAAGTACATGCCCATCACCCACATCACGTTCCTGATTGCCTGCCTTGCCATCGCCGGCATTCCGCCGTTCAGCGGCTTCTTCAGCAAGGATGAGATTCTGGCAGCCTGCTTCCAGTTCAGCCCGGTTGTCGGCTGGATGATGAGCCTCATCGCCGGAATGACCGCCTTCTACATGTTCCGTCTCTACTACGGCATCTTCTGGGGCAAGGAGAACAAGGAGCTTCACGCCCATCACACGCCCCACGAAGCCCCCGTATCCATGAGCTTCCCGCTCATCTTCCTGGCAGCAGTGACCTGCGTGGCAGGTTTCATCCCCTTCGGTCACTTCGTGAGCAGCAACGGACAGGCATACGACATTCACCTTGACGCCCAAGTCGCCATCACGAGTGTCTGCATCGCCATCGTTGCCATCGCACTTGCTACCATCATGTATCTGAAAGAACAACAGCCCATTGCCGACCGTCTGGCAGCTACGTTCAAGACGTTGCACCGTGCCGCCTACCGTCGCTTCTACATGGATGAAATCTGGATGTTCGTCACGAAGAAGATTATCTTCCGTTGCATCTCCACCCCGCTTGCCTGGTGGGACCGTCATGTCATCGACCAGTTCTTCAATTTCTCTGCCTGGAGCGCACAAGCCGCAGCAGACGAGGTACGCGGTATGCAGAGCGGACGCATCCAGACCTACTGCATCTGGTTCCTGGCCGGCGCATTGGTATTCACGCTTATGTTGTTATTAATATAAGGAAACGAGGGAACAAGCTGACGGACCGTCCAGGGACCTACAGTCCTCTCCGTCCGTCGGTCAACTGAGACCTTGTCCACTAAACAAAGAACTAAAACAATATGAATATACTAAGTCTTTTCGTACTAATCCCGCTGTTGATGCTGTTGGGGTTGTGGATCAGCCGCAACCTTAACCAGGTTCGCGGGGTGATGGTGGCCGGTTCTTCCGCCTTGCTGCTGGTAGCCATCTACCTCACCGTGGACTACCTCGGGCTGCGCCATGCGGGAGCCACCGAGGAAATGCTCTACACCGACAGCTACATGTGGTATGCACCGCTGCACATCTGCTACTCCATCGGTGTCGATGGCATCTCGGTAGCCATGTTGCTGCTGTCCGCCATCATCGTGTTCACCGGAACATTTGCTTCCTGGAAGCTGAAGCCGCTCACCAAGGAATACTTCCTCTGGTTCACCCTGCTTTCGCTCGGTGTGTTCGGCTTCTTCATCTCTACCGACCTGTTCACCATGTTCATGTTCTACGAGGTTGCCTTGATCCCGATGTACCTGCTCATCGGCGTATGGGGCAGCGGACGCAAGGAATATGCAGCCATGAAGCTGACCCTGATGTTGATGGGAGCCTCGGCTTTCCTGCTCATCGGTATCCTGGGCATCTACTACGGCTCGGGTGCACAGACCATGAACGTGCTTGAGATTGCCGCCCTGCACAACATCCCCATGGACATGCAGCGCATCTTCTTCCCCCTCACCTTCCTCGGTTTCGGCGTGCTGGGTGCCTTGTTCCCCTTCCACACATGGAGCCCCGACGGTCACGCTTCGGCGCCGACAGCCGTGTCCATGCTCCACGCCGGTGTATTGATGAAGCTGGGAGGTTACGGCTGCTTCCGTGTAGCCATGTACCTGATGCCTGAGGCTACTCAGGAGCTGGGCTGGATCTTCCTCGTGCTGACGACCATCAGTGTCGTTTACGGTGCCTTCAGTGCGGTAGTACAGACCGACTTGAAGTACATCAACGCCTACTCGTCCGTGTCACACTGCGGTCTGGTGCTCTTCGCCCTGCTGATGATGACCCGCACGAGCTGCACGGGTGCCATCCTGCAAATGTTGAGCCACGGTTTGATGACCGCCCTCTTCTTTGCCCTCATCGGTATGATTTACGGACGTACCCACACCCGTGACATCCGTCAGATGAGCGGACTGATGAAAATCATGCCGTTCCTCAGCGTAGGCTATGTGATTGCCGGTCTCGCCAACCTCGGTCTTCCGGGCTTGAGCGGCTTCATTGCCGAGATGACCGTGTTCGTCGGTTCGTTCCAGAACACGGACACCTTCCACCGCGTATGTACCATCATCGCATGTACGAGTATCGTGATCACCGCAGTCTATATCCTGCGTGTGGTAGGCAAGATTCTCTACGGCACCTGCAAGGACCCGCACCATCTGCACCTGACTGATGCCACTTGGGACGAACGCCTCGCCGTCATCTGCCTCATCGTAGCCGTAGCCGGACTCGGTCTGGCTCCGTTCTGGGTGAGCGACATGCTCCACGACAGTGTTACCAACATATTAAGTGCCCATCTATCCAACCTCTAATTAAAAAGTTACTATGAACTATCTTCAATTTTTTGATATGAGAGCGGAAGTCAGCCTCATGGCCTTGATACTTATCGTCTTCCTTTACGATTTGTTCACCGAAGGCAAGGAGCGCCGCGGCTTCCATGCCCTGACCTGCGTATTGTTGGGCATCCACACCCTGTTGAACATCTGTCCGGGAGAAGACGTCGAGCTTTTCGGCGGGATGTACCAGTCATACGCCATGACCAACATCATGAAGACCATCCTTTCCATCGGCACACTGCTCGTGTTCCTGCAAGCCAAGAACTGGCTCCGCCGCGACGACACACGACACAAGGAAGGTGAGTTCTACGTGCTCACCCTCTGCACGCTGCTGGGTATGAACTTCATGATGAGCGCCGGCAACTTCCTGATGTTCTTCATCGGACTGGAGCTAGCATCCATCCCGATGGCCTGCCTCGTGGCAATGGACAAATACAAACACGAATCGGCTGAAGCCGGAGCCAAATACATCATGAACGCCATGTTCTCGTCGGGTCTGATGCTCTACGGCATCTCGTTCGTCTACGGAACAGTGGGCACGCTCTACTTCAACGACATCCCGACCATGCTCGAAGGCACCCCGATGCAAATCCTCGCCCTGGTGTTCTTCTTTGCCGGACTGGGCTTCAAGCTCTCCCTCGTGCCGTTCCACTTGTGGACCGCCGATACCTATCAGGGTGCTCCGACGGCAGTGACCTCCTACCTCTCCGTCGTTTCCAAAGGTGCCGCAGCCTTCACGTTGCTGGTCATCCTGATGAAGGTCTTCGGACCGATGGTGGAACAATGGCAGACACTGCTCTACGCCGTCATCATCATCACCATCACCCTGGGTAACCTCATGGCGCTGAAACAGGAGAACCTGAAACGATTCATGGCATTCAGCAGTATCTCACAAGCCGGATACATCATGTTGGGTGTCATCGGCGGCAATGAGCTGGGCATGACTTCGCTCGTGTTCTATGTGCTCGTCTACATCGCTGCCAACCTGGCTGCCTTCACCGTCATCAACGTCATCGAGCAGAAGGCCGGCAAGGTAGACATGAGCGACTACAACGGACTCTACCAGACCAACCCGAAGTTGAGCTTCCTCATGACGCTGGCTCTCTTCTCACTGGCAGGTATCCCGCCGTTCGCAGGCTTCTTCAGCAAGTTCTTCATCTTTGCTTCCGCCTTCAGCGCAGGATTCTACCTCGTGGTATTCATCGCCTTGCTCAACACCATCATCTCCCTGTTCTACTACTTGAAGATTGTCAAGGCAATGTACATCACCCCCAACGATGCGCCGATTGCTGCCTTCAGCAGCGACTGCAGCACCAAGCTCAGCCTTGCGCTGTGCACTGCCGGCATCATCGCTCTCGGACTGGTGAGCGCCATCTACGACGGACTCAATCTCTATGCCTTCGGCATGTAATCGCCCCGGCATAGCCTGATAACACCAAGAGGGTGTGCCATGACGAGCCTTCCGCTCCGATTGGCACACCCTCTTTCCATAAGCACACTCTTAACGGCTCTTTTTAGGGTCTATTAGGGTAGTTTCTATACCTTATAATAACAGAATCACAGACTTCCTGTCCCCCTACTGCGGACGGAAGCGGCTATCTTTGCGCGGCAAACACAACTCATGAAACTTTACCAGACAGCTTTCAGCCTGCTGGCGTTCTGCGGGATGCTGGCAGCATGCTCCGACGACGACTGGAAAGACGACGTCTCGGCACTGCAACAACCCGTACCGTCCAGTATCGTGATGCTCGACGAAGCAGGAGGAACCATCGTCAAGGGAAATTCCTTCCAGTTGCGCTTCCGCGTCAATCCCAGCAGTGTCGTACTGACCGAAGACGATGTGTAGCTCGACGTGCAGGACAGCGACACCTATTTCCGCTTTGACAAGACCGACGTCTCCGACACACGTGCATCCTACGTAACGCCATCGGACTACTACACCCTGGAGAATGTGGAACCGGCAAAGAACGAGAACGGAGAAGTGCTCGAAGGACAATGGGTCGCAACCGTCCGCACACAGGGCGAAGCGAACTTCCGCAATGTCTCCGACCTGCACCTCGTCGTGAACTACACCGACGCTGCCGGAGTGGCTCAACAAGCCAGCTCGTCGGGCGTGCCCATCGAGATTGTCCCCAGCATTCCGCAGGAACTCACCTCACCCCTGTTCAGCCTGCTGGAACTGAACATCCAACTGAACATTCACATCACAGACTAACCGCACAATGAAACACTTACTCAAGTACACCACCTTGTGCCTGCTTGCCGCAGGCTCCCTCGGCTTCACCGCCTGTTCTTCATCCGACGACGATGACACCCTGACTTCCACGGCAGGAAGCATCGGCACCATCAGCCTGGACCGTCCGGTCATCGGAGCTTACCAGCCGTTCACGGCACAGTGCGACGTGAAGTCGGGCAGCAACCTGGTCTCGGAAAAGTTCATCTGGCAACAGAACGAAGTGGAAACGCTTTCCGCCGCTTCCGGCGACTCTTATGAGACACAGAACGGACGTTCCACCTACTACCTGCGCGGCTTGAGTGCAGGCAGCCATACCCTGGTCTGCCGCATGACTGCCTTGGGCAGCGACGGACAGGAGTTCAGTGCCGAACAGCAGCTCACCGTCGAGGTGGTTCCCACTGACATACGCAACAACTTCTGGGGCGAGAGTAAGGCCGAGACACAGCGCAACCTCACTTACTACAAGACGTTACAGGAAGAGGCGGACGGCTCACTCACCGTCAGCGAAAAAGACCACTACGGTTCACTCAACTATGCCACCGAGGCAGGCAACTCGTTAGGCGGCACAAGCCTGGGACTTTCCCCTTCGCGGACGGTCAGCTTCCGTTTCAGCACCACCGGAACGCTGGAGGAAATAGTCTACGTCTGTGCACCCAGCACCACCCAGATAAACCGGATTGTCCGCCGGCTTCTCCAGCGTGCCCTTTACCTGGAAAGCTTTGACGGCTTCACCGCCACGGCATACGATTACCGAGTAGCAGACGGACAGTCGCTCACGTCCGAAGAACAGACGTTGGCAGACCAATGGAAAGCCGGCAGTCTGGAAAATGACAGTGAGGACTACACGCTGGCGTCCGCTGTTGCCGGACAACGGCTCGACCTGCTGTTGACCATGGAGAATGAAAAGACCCGTGTGGAAATGACCGTCAGCGGCACGGGTGCCGGAAAGGATGCTGAGACCCGCATGGTGTTCAGCGGAAAATAACCCGACGGGATTAAAGAACACAAGGAGGGTGTGTCTGCTCGGACAAGCTTCAGGCTTGCTCCTTTCCAGACACACCCTCCTTGTGTTTATTTCTTGAACTAATCCATCCGTATCAGGAGGCCAGACACGTCCTGAAAACAGCCTGCACTCCCAAAATCCATAGGACATTACAATTTACATGATTCATTGATTCACATGCAAATATACAAACAAAAATTCAGCATTCCTGCATTTGGCGCAATTTCGTTCCGGCGTTTGGCGCAATTTCATTCCGGCGTTTGGCAAAAGTTGCGGAAGCAAAGGAGCGTACTTATCGTCTACAACTCGTCCTGCTCTTCCCCGCTGCGCTCCATGATGCTTGCAGCCAGATGGTCGGCAGTCTGCACGATGGAAACCAACGGATAAAGCTTTTGGGACGTATCATAGCAACGCTCGTCCTCAAAACTGTTCATATTGACTCCCCATGCACCCATGTGCCAACGGATGGCCAGCATCTCGGCATCGGTCATCTCCAGTCCGTAGCAAAGCAACAGGATGACTGACTTCTCCCCGTGTCCCATCGGGAAATTCTTATAGGAGACCTTATACCCTTCACTGTCTTCCCACATCCCCAAGGCATTCTTACGCCGCTTCACAGAACGTACGTAGATATCCGTTTTGCACACATCGTGCAACAGGCTGGCGATGATGACACTGTCTCGTCCGACTTCCTTTTCCAGAGTCGGTTCCAAGGTTTTCATACCTTCCCACACGGCAAGTGCTGCCCGGCAGGTATTGACCGAGTGTTGTGCCAGTCCGCCTTCGGTGTTCAAGTGGTGACCGGCCGACGCAGGAGCCGTGAAGAAGCCTGCCTCTTCCAGCTCTTCAATCACACTGTCCACTCCATCGCGCTCCGTTGAACGCAGGAGTTCAATAAATTCGTCTTTGATTTTCTGTATGTTCATGATGTACGAGAGTCTGCGGCTCCCCGGATTTTGGAGTATGATAATAAAAAAAGACCATCAAGTGTGGAAGCCACTCAACAGTCTTAAGTCTTTCTTGTAGCGGGACCCGGGATTGAACCGGGGACCTCATGATTATGAATCATGCGCTCTAACCAGCTGAGCTATCCCGCCATCTTTCTCGATTGCGGTTGCAAAGGTAGATGTTTTCTCCATTCCCTGCAAGCATTCCGAGAAGTTTTTTGAAAGAAAAATTTCAAAGTCTTGACAAACAGGCATCTTATCGAACAGGTATTCCCGACAGCATTACACAAACACATGCGGGAAGTAACTGCAATTATCCGGATTCCTTGTTTTTACCAAAGAAAACACGTACCTTCACGTTCTCTTACTGGCCATCCGGCTACTGCGCCCGCCATAATCCCCAAACTGGCATCTGCGGATTGCAAAATACCCCATTCCATCTCACCCTTTTCCCCGCGTCAAACTACCGGGATGCGCATCCCGGCACTACCGCTTGCGCTTCTCACGACCGGCATTCCCAGCAACCCACTGTCACTCTGTACTTAATCCCTGTTCCCGAGATGCGCATCTCGCCACTGTCTCTTGCGCAAAGTGGCACCATCGTCTTGCGCTTCTCGGTACGATGAGATGCGCAAGACGTCATAAAGGGGATACGCAAGGGGGCGGTGAAGACTTACGTAAGGAAAGGACGCAGGTTGCGCATGGAGTCAGTGACGACTTGCGGAAGGCGGAAAGGTGGGAACAAGAAGGACCCATCCGAGCTCAAAAGACAGGCGCGTTTGGAAAGCTTAGCAAAAAATCACGCCCTACATTTCTCCATCTATAAAACTATGCTTATCTTGCCCGCCAAAATTACAAATTCAACGTTCACAAGCTTCGGCAACAGTCGGACTTGTAAAACATCAATTACAAACACAATTCAGAGTTCTATGAGAAAACAGAAGATACACTGCGAATACCCGATGGCATCAGCTTCGGCCACAGTGCTTTGGAATGCCATCAGCACAGCCTCGGGCTTGCAGGGATGGTTCGCCGACAAAGTGACGATTGTACACAAGCTCTGCACCTTCCAGTGGGGTGAGGAGGAGACGAGACAGGCAACCATCTTCTATATCCAACCGGGATGCTGCATCCGCTTCCGCTGGAAAGATGAAGACGAACCGGGATGCTTCTTCGAAATGAAGCTCACCAACGACGAGCTGACCAACGACCTGATGCTGGAAATTACCGACTTTGCCGAGCCGGGTGAAGAAGACGAGCAGAAGGAACTGTGGGACATGCAGTTCGAAGCTCTGCGGAGTGTCTACGGCGTATGAGCCGGTGCGGAGTACCGTTCCGCCCTCCGCAAGCTCAAGTCCCGGCTGACAGGCTGACGAGTCCACAAGCAGACAAAGCTTCTGTTGTTGCCTTGTCTGTACGGGCGTGAGATTCTGCATCCCCACCCCGTCGGCTGAAAGCAGAGTCGGGCATACGCGGAACGGAAGCACACTTATTCTATAAAAATCTTCAAAACATCCCTTACGCAATCCGTTTTTGTACTACTTTTGCATTTCAGAATTGCCCTGACTTCGTCGGGCTGTCCTCCAAGCAGCGGGGACCGGACTGAATATCAAGGCAATCGCCCAAACATACGCTGTTTAATCTACCGAAATGCTACGGATAAAAAAGTTAGATATATTTGTCATTAAAAGCTTTGTCCTCCTGTTCATCGGAACCACCTTCATCTGCTTGTTCATCTTCATGATGCAGTTCTTGTGGAAGCGGGTTGACGACATGGTGGGCAAAGGCTTGGACCTCATCGTTCTTGCCAAGTTTTTCTACTACTCGGCACTCGCCCTTTGGCCTACCTCGGCACCCCTTGCCGTGCTGCTCGCCTCCCTGATGACATTCGGTAACTTCGGCGAACGTTTTGAGCTGATAGCCATGAAGGCGGCAGGCATTCCGCTGACGAAGGTCATGCGTCCGCTCATCATCTTCACCACGTTCATTGCCGCCCTGTCCTTCTATTTCCAGAACGTCACGGGACCGAATGCGCAGCTGAAGCTCTACACGCTCATCTACTCCATGACGCAGACATCGCCCGAACTGGACATCCCCGAGAGCTCGTTCTACCAGCTCGGTGAGGAAAACAAGGGCGTGAAATACAACCTCTACGTCCGTCAGAAGGACAAGAAGACAGGCATGCTCTACAACGTGATGATATACAACTTCTCCGACGGATTTGAGAATGCACACATCATCGTTGCCGACTCGGGACGGCTCGAAACCACCGCAGACAAGAAGCACCTGTACCTCCATCTCTACAACGGCGAACAGTTTGAGAACCTGCGTCAGCAGAGCAGCATGTCACAGAACGTGCCCTACCGGCGCGAATCCTTCGTGAGCAAGCACACGCTCATCGACTTTGACTCGAACTTCAGCATGCAGGACGGAAGCTTCCTGACGGTCAACCCCGAGTTCAAAGGCATCAAAAAGCTGAACCACGACATCGACTCGCTCAACCTGCGCTATGACAGCATCGGACGCGGCTACTATGACGACGCCATGCAACGTGCCTATGCGACGGTCGAGCTGACCCGCTTTGACTCCACACAGATGAAGACCGACGCCCTGACCCGCCTGAACATGGACAGCCTGCTCTCCGTGTCCAGCCGTTCGACCCTCGAACAGGTCTACACGGAAGCTAAGCGCAAGGTGGAGATGACCGACAGTGACCTCTCCATCAAGTCGCTGACGATGAAGGACGGCAACAACATCATCCGTCGCCACTGGGTGGAGATGAACAAGAAGTTCACCCTCTCGCTGGCATGCATCATCTTCTTCTTCATCGGTGCTCCGCTGGGAGCCATCATCCGCAAGGGCGGACTGGGCATGCCGGTCGTGGTGTCCATCATCATCTTCCTTATCTATTACATCATCAACAGCATGGGCGAACGGGCGGCAAAGAACGGAAGCTGGGAAATCTGGTTCGGGACATGGATCAGTACGTTCGTGACACTTCCCCTGGGCATCTTCTTCACCTACAAGGCGACCCGTGACTCCGGCGTGTTCAATGCCGACGTCTACATGGCCACCATCCGCAAGCTGCTGGGCATCCGCACCCAACGCCACCTGTTCAAGAAGGAAGTCATCATCGAGGACCCCGACTACCGCCGCATCGACACCGACCTGGATGCCCTCTGCGCGGAGTGCGAGGACTACATGCGCACACACCGGCTCGACCATCTGCCCAACTATGCACGCCTGTTCACCAACAACGAAAAAGATACGCGTATCCGCGAACTGAGCAACCGGCTGGAAACGCTCGTCGAAGAACTTGCCAACTCGAAGGATCACATGGTGCTCCGCATCGCCAGCACCTATCCCGTGCTCATCACCGATGCCCACACGAGTCCCTTCAGCAACCGTTGGCTGAACATGCTCGTCGGTCTCGTCGTACCGGTCGGCCTGTTCTTCTACATCCGCGTCTGGCGGTTCGGTCTGCGGCTGAACAAGGACCTGCGGCAAATCATCACGACGAGCCGTAATCTCCAGGAGCGCATCCGCTCGGAAGAATTGAACTAAACCACATAACTCTTGATAAGCTTATGGACAAGATTAAACTCGACTCGATAGAAGAGGCAATTGCCGACTTCCGCGAAGGCAAATTTGTCGTCGTGGTCGACGATGAAGACCGCGAGAATGAGGGCGACCTGATTGTCGCCGCCCAGACCATCACCCCGGAGCAGGTAAACTTCATGCTGAAATATGCCCGCGGTGTGCTCTGTGCCCCCATCACCATCTCCCGCTGCAAGGAGCTGGAACTGCCCCATCAGGTGGACGAGAACACCTCGATGCTGGGCACCCCGTTCACGGTCACCATCGACAAGCTCGACGGATGCACCACCGGCGTGTCCGCCCATGACCGTGCAGCCACCATCCGTGCCCTTGCCGACCCTTCCTCGAAGCCTGAGACCTTCGGACGTCCGGGACATGTCAACCCGCTGTATGCACAGGACAAAGGAGTGCTCCGCCGGGCAGGACACACGGAAGCCAGCATCGACATGGCACGCCTGGCAGGACTTTATCCGGCTGCCGCCCTCATGGAAATCATGAACGAGGACGGCACCATGGCACGCTTGCCCGAGCTGCGGCATTTCGCCGACGAGCACGGACTGAAGCTCATCTCCATCGCCGACCTCATCGCCTACCGCCTGCGGGAGGAATCCATCGTGGAGAAAGGTGTGGAGGTGGACATGCCGACGGAGTACGGACACTTCCGCCTCATCCCCTTCCGTCAGAAAAGCAACGGACTGGAACACATCGCCATCATCAAGGGCGAATGGAAGGCTGACGACCCCGTCCTCGTGCGTGTCCACTCTTCGTGCGCCACGGGCGACATCTTCGGCTCACGCCGTTGCGACTGCGGCGAACAGCTCCACAAGGCACTCCGCATGATTGATGAAGCCGGCAAGGGAGCCGTGGTCTACCTCAACCAGGAAGGACGCGGCATCGGGCTGATGGAGAAGATGAAAGCCTACAAGTTGCAAGAGGGAGGCATGGACACCGTGGATGCCAACATCTGCCTGGGACACAAGGCGGACGAACGCGACTACGGCGTGGGTGCACAAATCCTGCGCGAGATAGGCATCCACAAGATGCGTCTCATCACGAACAACCCCGTGAAGCGTGTCGGCCTGGAAGCCTATGGACTGGAAATCACGGAGATTGTCCCCGTGGAAATCACTCCCAACCCGTACAACGAGCGTTACCTGCACACCAAAAAGGACCGCATGGGACACACGTTGCACTTTACCAAATGAGCGACCATTCACTAAATCAAACATAAACAATGACTATGGACACGATTACCCGTTCCTATGAGCGGAGCGCGCAGCTGTCGCTCTTCCGCCAAGTGTATCTCTGGATGGCGATGGCGTTGGTCATCACCGGCTTCATGGCAATGCTGGTTGCCGAGTCTCCGACGCTCCTCAGCCTCATCTTCAGCAGCAAGCTGACCTTCTTCGGACTCATCATTGCCGAGCTGGCACTGGTGTGGTATCTGTCGGCACGTATCGACCGCATCTCGTTCACCACGGCAACCCTGATGTTCATCATCTACTCCCTGCTCAACGGTGCCATGCTGTCGAGCGTCTTCCTGCTCTACACGGCATCGTCCATCGCCTCGACCTTCTTCATCACTGCCGGCACCTTCGGCGTGATGTGCGTCTACGGCTAA
>ULTZ01066400.1_pt1 | contig 72504 bp, 56 predicted proteins | sample 1957981 | NCBI WGS metagenome assembly ULTZ01 (sample SAMEA4835745, study PRJEB28245) | human gut metagenome | biome: gut microbiome; material: fecal sample | place: Denmark | collected 2008
CGGGCATCTGCTTTCAGTGCTTTGCATAAGCCTTGATTCAATCCGATATCATCTTCAATAATCAGTAATTGTTCCATGTATCTTACTCCCGTTTTTTACTTCCCTAAGTGTATCATGCTAAGGTAGAGAAATCCATATTCTCTGAAAAGTTGTCCGGACTAATATTTGTCAGGACATAATAATTTAAAGTATACCTTTTATTATTTTATTAACTGAAGAATGGCTGCAGGATAAAGGAGAAAAACTGCACAGAAATACAAAGATATACCTTTTATGGATTGGACAAATTGTTCACGGACATGGCCGAAATGATTCCTGTAAAGGAATGAAAATATCAAACTGCACAAAATTTTAATGATTCATATAAAAATTTTCTATGTAAATCTTCCTTGTTCGAAAATATAATAAAGACAGTTAATAACGAACAGACTTCAAAGGAGGAAGAAAATTATGAAAAGAAGTAAATTATTATCCCTGCTTTTAGTAGGAGCACTCTCCACCACACTGGTTGCATGCGGTTCTGCATCGAACAACACATCCAATAGTGCATCAGGTGACACATCAACCAGTACATCAAGTGAGGCATCAAGCAGTGCCGGTGGCGAAAACAGCAAGAAGCCTCTGGTGTGGTTCAACCGCCAGCCTTCTAACAGCTCAACAGGAGAGCTGGATATGGCAGCTTTGAATTTTAATGAGAATACGTACTATGTCGGATTCGATGCAAATCAGGGAGCAGAGCTTCAGGGACAGATGGTACTTGATTACATCAAGGCCAATGCTGCTACCATCGACCGTAACGGTGACGGCGTGATCGGTTATATCCTTGCAATCGGTGATATCGGACATAACGATTCCATTGCACGTACCCGTGGTGTCCGTTCCGCACTTGGAACCGGCGTTGATGCTTCCGGAGTGATCGATGCTTCTCCTGCAGGAACCAATACAGACGGTTCTGCAAGCGTTGTTCAGGATGCAACACTTGACATTGATGGAAAGACATATACCATCCGTGAACTTGCATCACAGGAAATGAAGAACTCCGCAGGTGCTACATGGGATGCTGCTACGGCAGGTAATGCAATCGGAACCTGGTCCGCATCCTTTGGTGATGAGATTGATGTTGTAGTATCCAATAACGATGGTATGGGAATGTCCATGTTCAATGCCTGGGCAAAAGACAATAAGGTACCGACCTTCGGCTATGATGCAAACAGCGATGCAGTTGCTGCAATCGCAGAAGGCTACGGCGGAACCATTTCCCAGCATGCAGACGTACAGGCTTATCTGACATTAAGAGTTTTGAGAAACGCTTTGGACGGAGTAGATGTGAATACCGGTATCGGTACAGCAGATGCAGCAGGTAACGTGCTTGAGGAAGGCGTGGATTACAGATACAGTGCAGAAGAAAGATCCTACTATGCATTAAATATTGCGGTAACAGCTGATAATTACCAGGATTTCACAGATTCTACCAAGGTATATGATAAGGTTGCCAATCAGTTGGATGCTTCTACAAGCCCGGCGAAAAAGGTATGGTTAAATATTTACAATGCTTCTGATAACTTCTTAAGCTCAACCTACCAGCCGCTGCTTCAGAACTACGATGATCTGATGAACCTGACTGTTGATTACATTGGTGGTGATGGCCAGACAGAATCCAATATTACCAACCGCCTTGGTAATCCCGGAGAATATGATGCGTTCGCAATCAATATGGTTAAAACAGACAATGCAACATCTTATACATCTCTCCTTCAGCAGTAAGATGATAGAGATTTCTTGTTAGCAAAAGGTCTGAGGGTGTCGGGACCTCCTGACACCCTCTTTTTCTAAAAGGAGTAAGGATATGGCAGAAGATAAGAAGGATATCATCTTGTCGATCCGCGGCATGAGCAAATCATTCGGAAGAAATAAGGTTTTAAAGCATATTGATCTGGATGTGAAGAAGGGCTCAATTATGGGTCTTATGGGTGAGAATGGTGCCGGTAAGTCGACAATGATGAAATGTCTTTTTGGTACGTATCAGAAAGACGAGGGCACAATAATTCTGGATGGAAAAGAAATAAACTTCACCGGGCCGAAGGATGCTTTGGAAAACGGTGTGGCAATGGTTCATCAGGAATTGAACCAGTGTCTGGAAAGAAATGTAATCGATAATCTGTTCCTTGGACGCTACCCTAAGAATTCCTTAGGAGTGGTAGATGAAGGAAGAATGAAAAAAGAAGCGTCCGATTTATTCCGTAAGCTTGGAATTACGGTAAATCTTTCGCAGCCAATGAAGAAAATGTCTGTTTCAAAGAGACAGATGTGTGAAATTGCAAAGGCAATTTCCTATAATTCCAAGGTGATTGTTCTGGATGAGCCAACCTCATCCCTTACCGCACCTGAGGTTGAAAAGCTGTTTAAGATGATGAGGCAGCTTCGGGAACAGGGAATTTCACTGATTTACATTTCTCATAAGATGGATGAGGTATTTGAGATTTGTGATCAGATTTCCGTTCTTCGTGATGGTGCGCTGGTGATGACCAAGAACTGTAAGGATACCGATATGAATGAACTGATATCCGCTATGGTCGGCCGGTCACTGGATAACCGTTTCCCACCGGTAGACAACACTCCGGGTGAGGTGGTTTTAAAGGTAGAGCATTTATCTACGAAATATGCACCTAAGCTTCAGGATATAAGCTTTGATGTGAAAAAGGGAGAAATATTTGGTCTGTATGGCCTGGTCGGTGCAGGGCGTACGGAGCTTCTCGAAACCATATTCGGTATTCGTACAAGAGCAGCGGGACGTGTTTATTATAAGGACAAGCTGATGAATTTCAGTTCCTCCAAGGATGCAATGGATCATGGATTTGCACTGATTACGGAGGAACGTAAGGCAGACGGACTGTTCATAAAGGCGGATATTACGTTTAATACCACCATTGCCAATATGAACCAGTATAAGACAGGGGTAGCCCTGTCACATGATGAAATGGTGAGGGCAACCGCAGAGGAAATCCGTGTTATGCGTACGAAATGTATGGGACCGGATGATATGATTGCGAACCTTTCCGGCGGAAATCAGCAGAAAGCAATCTTTGGCAGATGGCTGGAACGCTCACCAAACATTTTTATGATGGATGATCCTACAAGAGGCATCGATGTTGGTGCCAAGTATGAGATATATGAACTGATTATTGACATGGCAAAGCAGGGAAAAACCATTATTGTGGTTTCCTCGGAAATGCCGGAAATTCTGGGAATTACGAACCGGATCGGAGTAATGTCCAACGGACATCTGGCAGGAATCGTAAATACCAGAGAAACCAATCAGGAAGAATTGCTTAGACTTAGTGCAAAGTATTTGTAGAAAGGAGTACAGAAGCTATGGCAAATGACAGGAAATATCTTTCGGCAGAGGAAGAAGCAAAGCTTTTAAAACCGATTGATGAATATATTGGTAAGATACAGAAAAAGATTGATGCCCTGCGTGTGGATGGTTCGGATAAGGTGCAGGCATTAAAAACGCACATTGCCTTGACGAAGGAAGACAAAAACTATACGAAAGAGGAGCAGGCCGAAATTATCCGGCAGGATCAGGAAGAGCTTGTAAAGGCAAAAGCGGTGGAGGCTGCAAACAAGGAGGAGGTTTCCCGGCTGATTAAAGATGCGGAGGCTTATCTTGCTGCCCATTTTAATAAGGATTATTACAAAAAGGTTGCAGAAAGCTGTAAAGCCCAGAAGGAAGAGGAAAATGCGGAATATGCGAAGGTTCGCGGACAGCTTAAGGCAGAGCATGAGCGTACACTTTCCAAACTGACGGACAAGCAGGAAATCAAGGACGAAAAGTATGTATATAAAAACCGTCTGTATGATGCCCAGATGATGCATGAATCCAGACTTCAGGAAATCAAGGACAGAAAACATGAAGCATTTGTGCATAAGTATCATCTGATTGATCTGCTTCGCATGTCGAAATTCACCTTTACACAGAAAAAGGTACAGAGCTTTGAAAACTACAGATATACCTTCAATACCTCACAGTTTCTGTATAAGAACGGACTGTATATTGTCATTATCATGATTTTTATTGCTCTTTGTATCATTACGCCGCTGGTAAAAAATACACAGCTTCTGACAACGGCCAATATTCTGAATATCCTTCAGCAGGCGTCACCCCGTGTATTTCTGGCACTTGGAGTAGCCGGATTGATTCTGTTAACGGGTACGGATCTTTCCGTAGGACGAATGGTTGGTATGGGTATGGTAACGGCAACCATTATTATGCACAACGGAATCAATACCGGTGGAGTGTTCGGTCATATCTTTGATTTTACCGGAATTCCGGTACCGGCACGTGCACTGCTTGCGCTCCTTGTCTGTGTGATCCTGACAACGGGCTTTGCATCCATTGCAGGATTTTTTATGGCAAAGTTCAAGATGCATCCGTTTATTTCAACCATGGCAAACATGCTGATTATTTTCGGACTGGTAACGTATGCTACGAAGGGTGTTTCCTTCGGTGCCATCGATTCCTCCATCCCGGCGATGTTTATTCCGAGAATCGGGAAATTCCCGACCATTATTCTCTGGGCAGTTGTTGCAGTTGTAGTTGTGTGGTTTATCTGGAATAAGACAACCTTTGGTAAGAATCTGTATGCAGTCGGCGGAAACCCGGAAGCAGCAGCGGTATCCGGTATCTCCGTATTTGCAGTAACCATGGGAGCGTTTGTTCTTGCTGGAATTCTCTACGGATTTGGTTCATGGCTGGAATGTAACCGTATGATCGGATCAGGTAGTGCAGCCTACGGACAGGGATGGGATATGGATGCTATTGCAGCCTGCGTTGTCGGCGGTGTATCCTTTACCGGTGGTATCGGTAAGATTTCCGGTGTTGTAACCGGTGTGTTAATCTTTACCGCACTGACCTATTCCCTCACGATTCTGGGTATCGATACAAACCTTCAGTTTATATTTGAAGGTATTATTATTCTGGCAGCTGTTACGCTTGACTGCCTGAAGTATGTAAAGAAGAAATAAGGTTTAGGTTCTGGCAACAGTAAGACATCTGCATGGACGGACTGTTGCCGGTAATTGAACCGGCAAAATTCACAGGATTTACAGTGGGAATTTTCAGAAAAAAAGAGTATAATATAATGAGCCCAAGGAAAACCAAGCGGCTGCGAAGCAGACATTTGGTTTTCAGGGCTCATTAACGAGCAAATATCCTGCGAAGCAGGATGGAGAGCACGAAGTGCGGATTTGCGAGATGACTGTGGAAATAAAGAATAGCAGTAAAAAAAGATGGCACGAATTTATGATTCAGTGAATTCGTGCCATTTTGCAACAATATGGAGGGGTACAGATGCTGACATACAAGGTGCTTCTTGTAGATGACGAAGAAGAGGTTATGGACACAATTGAACACAGGATCAGCTGGAATGAGATGGGGTTTGAAGTAATCGGAAAGGCAAGGAACGGGGTAAAGGCACTGGAGATATCAGAGAAAATGCAGCCGGATGTTGTGATTACGGATATTAAAATGCCCTATATGGACGGTTTGGAGCTGGCACGTAATCTGAAGCAGGATAATCCGGATATGCGGATTTTAATTCTTACCGGATTTGATGAGTTTGAATATGCCAGGGAAGCGGTTCACCTTGAAATCGAGGAATACATTCTGAAGCCGGTGAATGCCAACGAGCTATCGGACTGTCTGAAGCGCTTAAAGGATGTCCTTGATAAGGAACGGGAAGAAAAATTAAATGTCAGGAAGCTGGAGCAGTACTATACCGATTCCCTTCCGGTATTGCAGACGAACTTTTTCTGTTCACTGATCGAGGGACGGATTACGGAAGGTGAAATCTGTAAATTTCTGGGTGATTACCGGATTTCCCTGCCGGGGCCATATTTTTGCTGTGCCGTTCTGCACATCTCGGAAAATCATGTCCCGGATAATATGACACCTCTTCTTCTTTCCGTATCAGTGCAGAGGGAAGCGAAGGAACGGTTTAAGGAAAAGTGGGATTGCAGATATTTTACTTATCTTGGAAACATCGTTATGCTGGTGAATCTTGAGGGAGAGAGCGAAATTACGAGACTGACGGATGAATGTGACCGCTTCTGCAAGTGGGCAGACCGCTTTTTCGGTGCAGTTGTAACCGTAGGACTCGGCAAGGTGTGTGAGGATTTGGCAGCTCTGCGTTATTCCTACGAGGGGGCAAGGGAAGCGCTTTCCTATCGTGTGATATATGGAGCCGGACGCTCAATCAATATTGCAGATATTGCACCGAAGGGCCAGGAGCTTTCCATGCAGCCGGAGGATATAGACATGAATGGAGTGTTTAAGGCGATTCATATCGGTGTGCGTGAAGACATTGAGCATGCAGTGCTTTCTCTTGTAAATGAGCTTAAGGATAATGCAAAAACAATTATGCAGCATAATTTTACGGTTATGGAAATTGTTGGGCATTTGTACCGCTTCTGTGGAAATAACTATATAAAATTTGAAGATCATACCGGAGAAGTCCGGAATGCCTATGAGGAGATTCCGAAGATGGATAAGAATGCATTATCGGCCTGGCTGATCAGTGTGGCATTATCGATCAGTGATGAACTGAAAAATGCCAGAAACTCCTCGCTCCGTTATCTGATTTCAGAAGCCAAAAATATTGTCCGTGATCGTTACTCGGATGCCGGTCTGTCCCTGGATACGGTGTGTTCGGGTCTTGGTGTGTCGAATTCCTATTTTTCATCTATTTTTAAGAAGGAAGCCGGTATTTCATTTATCACGTATCTGACAGATTACAGGATGCAGCAGGCAGTCCGGCTGATTCTGGAAACCAATGAAAAGAGCTATGAAATTGCAGAGCATGTCGGATATGAGGATGCTAATTATTTCAGCTATGTTTTTAAGCGTAAATATGGAATGTCACCCTCCAAATACCGCACTGAACATATAGGAAAATAAGTATGATGAAGAAAAAAAGAAGAGCTTCGGATATTCAGTCGGTCATTATGACGGTGCTTTCCCTGATGACTGTGATTACCTCAATCTCCATGGGATTATTGCTTTATAACCGGTATGAAACAGCTATGCGCCAGAATGATGTCCGGGATGCACAGAATATGATGGAAACCATTGTGAATTCCATGGAACAGTATCTGAAGAGTATGAGACAGATTTCTGATACTGCCAATTATAACATTATACAAGCGCTGGATATATCCAGTCCGGAGTTCAATCAGGAGCTCAGTCTCCTTTATGATTCCAATAAGGATAAAATACAGAGTATCGCACTTTATGACATGGAGGGAGAGCTGCTTGTGGCAGAGCCTGTCACACTCCAAAAGGAGGGTGTTGAGGTCAGCAGGCAGTCCTGGTTTGAGAACGCAAAAGCGAAAATCGAAAATATGCATTTTTCCACACCTCATATGCAGGATTTATTTCAGGATGATGCAAAGCGGTACCACTGGGTAATTTCCTTAAGCCGTGCAGTGGATGTGATTGACGGAGACAGTCCGGAAAACGGTATTTTGCTGGTGGATATGAAATATTCCTTTATAGAAGAAATGATGGACCGGATTAATGATAGAACCAGAGGACGATATTATTACCTGTGTGACAGGGAGGGAAAGCTGATTTATCATCCATATGCCAACGAAATCAGTAATGGTCTGTTTCAGGAAAATTCAGTACTGGCAAGCAGCAGTGAGGACGGCATATACAGGAATCTGCGCAGTCCTCATGGAGAGAGGCAGACCATGATTGTCAACACCATTTCATATACCGGATGGAAGCTGGTGGGTGTCGTTTTGCCGGATATCCGGACAGACAGTCTGGAGAAGTTCCGGATTTACATGATGATCATTGTGATCATGCTGATTATGATGCTGCTTGCAGTAAACCGTATTGTGTCCAAAAAGATTTCCAGTCCGATTCTGAAGCTGGATGCTTCCGTAACGGCATATGAGGCGGGGGAAAAACCGGATATTTATATCGGGGGCTCATATGAAATCAGGCATCTGGGGAATTCTGTCCAGAAATCATATGAAGAGATTGAGCGGCTGATGAAGGAAATTGTGGAACAGCAGAATGAGCGCAGAAAGAGTGAACTGGCAGCTTTGCAAAGCCAGATTAATCCCCACTTCCTTTATAACACACTGGAGTCCATTACCTGGATGATTGAGGGAAACCGGAATCAGGATGCGGTTTTCATGATTTCAGAGCTGGCGCGGCTTTTCCGGATCAGTCTGTCAAGAGGGAAGACCATTATCCGGATTGAGGATGAACTGCAGCATTGCCGGAATTACATGAATATACAAAAATACCGTTATAAGGAACGGTTTGTAACCGAATATGATGTTTCAGAGGAGATTTATCCGTTCTGTACCGTAAAGCTTATTCTGCAGCCGATTCTGGAAAATGCCATTTATTATGGAGTAGGAGATATGGATGAGGATGACCATCCAAGGATCCTCGTAAGAGGCTTTAAGAAGGAGGAGGAGATTTATCTGGTGGTTTCCGATAACGGAATGGGAATGAGGCGTGAGGATGTGGAAAATATTCTGACAGATAATCAGAAGGTGCCAAAGCATGGCTCGGGAGTAGGGCTTATTAATGTGCATACCCGTATACAGCTGATGTTTGGAGTAAGATACGGACTCAAAGTAGAAAGTGAACCGGATGAAGGTACTACCGTTACCATTCACCTGCCGGCCATACCGTATACCAAAGAAAACTGTGAGATACTGGAGGCACCGGGAAAACCGCCCAGAAATGAGGTTGAGCCATGAAAAGAACCAAAATAACGTTTCTACTGTCGGAAATCTGCCTCTTTATACTGCTTCTGCTGTGTATGCATCTGATTTTTTCCGGTGAAAAACCGCAGAAGCGGGTAGCTGTTATCGTTGAAAAATCCGGTGATGAAAAATGGGATTCTTTTATTAACGGTCTTAAGCAGGCAGCAGGGATCAGAAATATTCATCTGATTATCTGCAATACCGACGAAATCGAAGATGCACAGGAAGAGAAAAGTCTGATTTGCGAGCAGCTGGATAATCAGGTGGATGCATTTATTGTCCAGGCAGCACCGGGGGAGGATACCGGAGCGATGCTTCGGGAGATCCGTTCACAGAAGCCGGTTTTACTGGTTGCCAATGGTGTCCCTAAGGAACCGGAGAACGGGAAAAGGACGCAACATCCGGAGCTTCCGGCCGTGATGCCGGATAATTATGGTATGGGATATACACTGGGAGAAGATCTGAAAAGCCGGGAGAATATCCGCGGGAAAAGGATCGGAATTGTAGGCGGACTAGCAGAAACAGAATGCAGCAGGGAGCGTGCGAAGGGGGTATTGGACGCTCTTTCGGATACCGGCTGCGAAATCCGGTTTCATATCCATACAACCTATGATATGGCAATTACGGAGAAGCTCAGAAAGGAGAAGGCGGTCGATTACCTGATTGTACTTGAAACAAGTGCACTGGAACAGATTGCCGGGATGTATGCACAGGAGAATGGAAACCATCCGGGAATTTATGGAATCGGAAACAGTATCAAGTGTGTATACTATCTGGACGAGGCTGTGGTGGAAGGGCTGGTTGCTGCAGACGGATATGATATGGGGTATCAAAGTGTCCTGGAGATTTCCGGTGCACTGAAGAATCAGCTGTATACCATGAAAAACCGTGAGACGGATTATCGGCTGCTGCATAAGGAGGATATTTTCAGGGAAGAGGTACAGCAGTTTCTTCATACGTATGATTAACCACATAAGTAAACTATGTGATGATCCCACGATATGCGAATATTGGGTAGGATTGTGGGAGTGCGTAGCACGAAGCAATCCGTAGGTATCAAAGTCGGGGACTTTTGACCCCGGCATCATATAAATGGAAGAATATACGGCAGAATACATGGTGTGGAAAGGATGGTTACAATGAAGGTTAGATGGAGCATATACGTGCTGGTCTGCTGTGTGCTGTTATGTCTGACAGGATGTGGCAGCAACAAGGAAGCGCAAAGAAGTGTTCTTCGGGTCGGAGTAGTACTTTATACACAGGATGATCCCTTTATTAATGCGCTTACAGATTGTCTGAAGGAGGATCTGGAGGATTATGAGACCGATTCCCTGAAAATCATCATGACGGTAAGGGATGGTAAGAATGACCAGAAGCTTCAGGACGAGGTGGTAGAGGAAATACTTGATGCAGGCTGTGATATCCTTGTGGTCGATCTGGTTGACCGGACGGAGCCTTCCAACATCATCAAGATGGCAAAAAACGAAAATATACCGGTTATATTCTTTAACCGTGAGCCGGTACGGGAGGATCTGATGCAATGGGACAAGCTGTATTATGTCGGTGGAGATGCCAGACAGTCCGGTACGATGCAGGGAGAAATTGCAGCACAGGTGATACGAACCGATCATTCGGTGGACCGGAATGCAGACGGAAAGATCCAATATGTTCTTCTCGAGGGTGAAACCGGGCATCAGGATGCAATCATCCGTACGGACAGTGTGGTAAAAACCCTTCAGGAACAGGGGATCACGCTGGAGAAGCTCAGCTATCAGTTTGCCAATTGGAACCGGGGACAGGCAGAAAACAAGATGACCCAGCTTATTCATCACTACGGGGATGAGATTGAACTGGTGCTTTCCAATAATGATGAGATGGCAATGGGGGCGGTTGCTGCGTATGAAGCATCCGGATATCCGAAGGAGAATCGTCCGGTCATTTTTGGGATAGACGGATTGGACAGTGCCCTGGATGCAATCCAAAACGATTTGATTCAGGGGACAGTTTATAATGACAGGGCAGGACAGGCCGAACAGATTTCCCGTCTGGCGATGGATTTGTTTCAGGGGAAGGAGCCTGAGGGCTATGACTTTGAAAATGAACGATATATATTCCTGCCGTATCAAAAGGTTACGGCTGCCAATGTGGAAGAATTTCTGAACCGGTAAATAAGCAATGCAGTAATGGTGAGGGGAACTGCCGGAGGGAGGCCGTTCCTTCACGGAAAGGACAGACAGATATGGAGAATTGGCTGGAACGCTTTTATACACAGACAGATCCGGTGAAGAGGCAGCAGCTGCTTTCGGAAAACGAAGGGGAAACGGAAAGGGAAGAGGCCAGGCTGCGTAAACAGCTCTGGGAGGCCCGATATGGTAAAGGAAAGCCGCGGAAGGATGCGTACGTCGGTTACCTGATGAATCTGAAATATATTGCGGAAAGTGGAGGCATGGATTGGGGCGGCAGAAAGAAAAAGCTTGCGATGGAGGCCGTCCATGGTTTAAAATTATTTCAATTTGAACAGAAAACGGAAATGGAGCAGGAGCTTATCTATCAGGAGCTTAAAAATACCTGCAGAACCTATATTGAGGTCAGCACCGGGGGACGTGGCTTTACCTCCGTTCTTTTCGGAATGGGACAGCTGTCTGAGGAAAGTGTTGCCGGAAAGATCGCAGAGCAATTGAGCCGGCTTTTATTTGATGCACCGCATATTCTCCGGATGGAAAAGGAATTTGAACCGCTAAGAAAGGCTGCTCTCGAAGCCTTCCGTGAGATTTATCCCAATCGCGAGCATTTTTTGAAAAAAAGGTAACTGCTCAGAATAGTTATAAAGTGATAAAAGAAGTGTCAAACTCCCGAAATAATCTCTGTTTGACGGATTGCTGTCAATAATGTTAAAATAATAAAGAAGTGATCGAAATAACCGCTAAATTTGCAAATCAAATCTGGCGGTTTTTCTACTAGGAACTTTTCATTAGTAAAGGGCAATTTGCAGGTAAACGAATCATATAAGGAGTAAGAAAGGGAGGATGCATATGGCAATGAAGAACAGACAGCTGCTGGCGCTTGTCTTATCGGGAGTGCTGGTAATCAGTACCTTAGGAGGATGTTCGGCGTTCGGACAGTTGGCAAAGCAGACAGTTGAAACCGGAAAGGAATATTATGATCAGAATAAGGATTCGGAGCAGGAAGATCCGTCTTCACAGGAAGATGTAACGCAGGGAAAAACTGATGGAACAGGCAGTGACGGAACCGTAAAGCTGCAGGATCAGGCGGCAGGACAGCAGAGAATTTATTTAAATGATCTTAGTACGCAGGAGCCGTTACGGGACTATACCCCATCGGTAGCAGCTTATCAGACAGCTCCTGATTTATCCAACATTGAGAATCTTGGACAGTTCTATGCTTATGATACGGATGAGGATATTTCCGGGAAGCTTGCAGCCAATAACTTTATTGTGATGGATAGTGGTTATAGCGAGTTCTTTGATGTGTATGAAGGTAACCGCTATAGTCAGGTGCCGAGCTTTGTGACCGTGGATTCGATGATGCATACCTATCATCTGTATTTTGCGCTGCTGCAGCGGACAACAGAAAGAGATTATCTTGCTTCCATGGTAAAGGAAATGAGCCATTCCATGTATCAAACCTGCCTGACGCAGTATGAGGAATTAAAGGGAAGTGAATGGGAACAGGCAGCCGCTTTAAATGTGGGATTCTTTGCAGTTGGAGTTTCCCTGATGGGGGATGAAGCAGCAATTTCGATTCCGGATGAAGTGAAGAACGCGGTGGATCAGGAGCTGTCCTTTATTGAAGCAGCGGACGGCATCTATGATTCAGCACTTTTTGAAGGAGAGATGGAGGACTATTCCCAGTATAAGCCACGTGGCTATTATGAGGGAGAGGAGGCACTGGAGCAGTACTTCCGGGCAATGATGTGGTATGGACGAAGAAATTTTGCACAGAAGCAGGAGCTTACCGACCGGGCAGCACTTCTTATGACAATGGCCTTAAGCAATGAGGCCTTCAAGGACTGGGAAACGGTGTATACCATTACGTCCTTTTTCGCAGGGGCAAGTGATGATTCCGGATTCTATGAATATGCGCCGTTAATCCGTGAGGCTTATGGAGACGGAGCGGGCACCGGAAATCTGATAGGAAATGAGGCTGCATTTGATGCCTTCCATGAGCTTACCGGAAAGCTTGATCCTCCGGCAATTAATTCTGCTGTCTTTATGGATGACAACGGTGAAACGGATAAGACACAGGAATCGAAGGGCTTCCGCTTTATGGGACAGCGGTTCACCCTTGATGAAGCGATTTTTACGAATCTGACCTATAGTAAGGTCAGGGAAAATGCAGACGGAAGCAATAGAATGCTTCCGATGGCCATGGATGTCCCGGCGGTTTTGGGCTCGGATACAGCGAAGAGAATTTTAGAAGATAACGGTGCGTTCGAGTATCAGGGCTATGCAGAAAATATGGAGAAGCTGCAGAATGCTGTTCAGAATGCGGACGATACGCTGTGGAATGGCAGCCTTTATGCAGGATGGTTACAGACACTGTGTCCATTGCTTGAGGAGCGGGATGAAGGGTATCCATCGTTCATGCGTAACGAGGAATGGCGGAAGAAGAATCTGGAAAGCTTCTTAGGAAGTTATACAGAGTTAAAGCACGATACCGTTCTGTATTCGAAACAGATGCTTGCCGAAATGGGTGGCGGTATGGAAGAGATGGATGACCGGGGCTATGTAGAGCCGGAACCGGAGATCTTCCATGCACTGGGAAGCCTTGCAAAGAATACCTCTGAAGGAATGGAGCGGTTTGATATTCTTTCGGCGAAGGATAAAGAGAATTTGGAGAAGCTGCAGCAGTTATCTGATCAGCTTGCAGAGATTTCGATTAAGGAGCTGGAAGGTGGCAGTACAGTTACCGATGAAGATTATGAGCTGATCCGGACATTTGGCGGAAATCTGGAACACTTCTGGAAAGAGACCATCAGGGATCAGACCACAGAGGAATACGTCGATTCCCGGGAGTTCCCGGCAGCACTTGTTGTGGATATTGCGACCGATCCCAATGGCACAATTCTGGAAGAAGCCATTGGTGGAGTTTCCAGAATTTCTGTGGTTGTGCCGGTGGATGGAAAGCTGCGGCTTGCAGTAGGCGGTACATTCAGTTATTATGAATTTACGGTACCGATTGACAGCCGGATGACAGACTCCGAATGGAGACAGATGATCGGCATGGAACTGAATGACGATATGGAGTATGAGTATGACAATGAAGTGGAACAGCCGTCCTGGACGAAGAGCTACCGGTACTCCTGGGACGGATAAGGCAGTCCGGCATACAAAATGGATTATAGCAGGTGGAATAGCAGTGGTGGTAAGCATCACTGCTGTTTTCACCTTGTGGTGGTATGGAGCTTTTCTGCCGCATTGGATTACCTGGAACGAAAAGGAGTTCTTTTATGAAGGCTGTGAGGTGATTTTGAAAAACCGGACACTCCGGGTGGTGAAAACGGATATGGAGGATGCCGGAGACCGTCATCGATTTATGAAAAGAGATCAATCGGAGCACATATGGAAAACTCCGGCGGACTGGCAGGTGCAGGATGTTCTGGTAATGGATATTGACAGGGATCAGCAGGAAGAGCTGGTACTGCTTATCTGGAAGCATGGGAGCTATGGCAGGCATCTTCCCGTCTGGGAGAAAAAGAATGACATCCGTCTGGAGCAGCATATCTTCATTTACCGGCTGCAGGAGTATCCGGAACAGAATAATGAATATGTAAAAGCCCAGGATGAAGAAGCAGACAAAATTATAGAAAAAGAAGCAGAAGAAGGAAAAGACAGAGAACGCAATATCAGTACGGATGTGATGAGACCGGTGTGGATGTCTTCTTCACTTGGGAAAGAGATTGGGTCAATTGCCCGGGGCAGGAAAAACAGTTTGATTCTCACCCGATATCGTCTGAAGGATCCAAAAAACGGTCGGGATTTACAAAATAACGGGGCAGGAGCTGGGCCTGAGCCTGACATTTATACCGGGAAAGACCGTATTGCTGAGGATAGTACAAGTACCTGCTGGATTTGGAAGGACTTTGGACTTAAATATGCAGGAGAGTCAAAGGAGCAGCAGGCTCAGGTGGTCTGTGCAGGTGATAATCTGATCCACCTAAGTCTGCTCGCAGCAGAACAGAAGAAGCAAAGAGCCGGAGAAGTGACAGCAGAGAATTTGTACGATTCCTTTTATGACTCTGTCCGGGATAAGCTTCAGAATGCAGATTTGGCAGCCGTAAATCAGGAGACAATTTTTGTGACAGACCCGAAGAGAGTCAGCGGCTATCCCCGCTTTGGAACGCCGACAGAAGTAGGGGATGCCATGGAAAGGGCCGGATTCAATCTCATTACCCTTGCCAATAATCATGCACTGGATCAGGGAATTTACGGGATCAATACGACGACGGCTTTCTGGGATGAAAAGGGAATTTCCTATGTGGGAGCGCAGTCTGCGAAAAGCTATAGTGAAGCTCCGGAGGCTGCCGTAAAATTCATGGAAATCAATGGAATCCGCTTTGCCTTTGTCGGGTACACCTATGGGACAAACGGCATGCCGGAGCCGGAAGGCTATCCTCATCTGGTAGAAAAGCTTGGAGATGAAGAACGTATGCACCGGCAGCTTTCCTATGCAAAGAGCCGGGCAGATGTTGTAATGGTGTTTGTGCACTGGGGAACGGAGTATGAAACAGAAATTGACGAGCAGCAGGAATATTACAGGGACTTCTTTTACCGGGAGGGAGTCGATGCAGTGATCGGAACGCATCCTCATGTCGTGCAGAAGTGGGAGATTGTTGAAAAGGATGGAACGGCATATGAGGCAGATTCTGTCGGATGGAAAAAGGATCTGCCACAACACAAAATGCTGATTTATTATTCTCTCGGCAATTTGATCTCCGCGCAGACAAAAGAAGAATGTCAGACCGGAGGACTGGCAGAGTTCACTGCGGTGAAGCAGGCGGATGGAGAAATATGTCTGGGAAAATGTTATCTGGAAACGATATCATAAATCCAGAATTGTTTAAGAAAAGACTGTGTTCTAAGATTTCCTGAAAGTATAAGGAACTTCTTTTGCTACAACGGATAAAGTTACAATAACACGACATATTTTTGTGAAAAATGGCAGATGTAATACTAATAATCTAAAACGGATGAACTATAATAATAGTATCGTGAGAGCTTAGAATCCGTAATACGATGAGTCGTTTTTCAAAATAGGAAGAAAGGGTTATGTTACCCGATGGAGGAAAAGATATGCTGAATGTCGTGAAAGGGAAAAGCAGGGCAATTGAAAAAGCCGAAAGAAAAGAGAACTCCCTTTATCTTTATTCTGAAGCTGGAATTCATAGAATAGAGCCGAAAAATGACGCTGTTATAAGGGTGACATATACACAACGGGAAGAGTTCAGCAATACAGAAAAGCCCGGAGTGCTGTTAAGAACCGTATTCCCGGATTGGGATTATATGGAAACGGATACGGAAATATGGCTGAAAATGAGAAGACTTACGCTTGTTGTTAATAAAAAGACAGCTTCTTACAGCTATTTTGACAGTCATGGAAAGAAGCTGTTAAAGGAGCGGGAACGGGAAAGTAAAAATCTGGAGGAATTTACGGTTTACAGACTGGAAGCACAAAGCAGCAGGATCGAGAAGGTACATACACCGGATGGGGACAAAGAGGTAGTTATGGAAGCTGCCAAAGTACCGCTTGGCAAAAGCTATCATACAAGAATGTATCTGGAATGGGCCGAAAACGAAGCCTTATATGGACTTGGACAGCATGAGGAGGGATTTGCCTCCCTGCGCGGACAGACACTGTACCTGCATCAGGCAAACCGGAAGATAGCCATACCGATGCTTGTTTCTACATTAGGATATGGGATACTGGTGGACACCTATAGTCCGTTGATTTTCAGTGATACGTTATATGGTTCTTATATTTACACTGAGGCAGATCCGGAAATGGATTTCTATTTTATCAATGGTGAGACCATGGATGGAGTAATTGCACAATATCGGAGCTTAACCGGAAAAGCCACAATTTTACCAAGATGGGCATATGGATATATACAGTCTCAGGAACGATATGAAACCCGGAAAGAAATCCTGGATACGGTAAAGGAGTATCGTGAGCGTAATATTGGCCTAGATGGAATTGTTCTCGACTGGTGCTCGTGGAAGGGCAATCTTTGGGGACAGAAAACCTTTGATGAAACACGCTTTCCGGATCCGGACGATATGATGGAACAGCTTCATGAGGCGCAGGTGCATTTTATGCTGTCCATATGGCCTAACATGGATCAGGAGACAGAGAATTATAAAGAATTTGCGGAAAGACAGCTTCTTTTGCCGGGATGCAGCATTTATAACGCCTTATCCGCAGAAGGAAGACAGCTGTATTGGGAGCAGGTAAAAAGAGGACTGTATGCGCACGGGGTTGATGCATGGTGGTGTGACAGCAGTGAACCGTTTACTCCGGAATGGAATCATGTGGAAAGAACAGAACCGGCGAAAATGTATGCCGAGTACTGTGAAACAACGGAAAACCATCTTCCCGCAGAAAAAACAAATGCCTATGCGTTATATCATGCACAGGGAATTTACGAGGGACAAAGAGGGGAGCAGGATAATGAGAAAAGAGTTTTTAATCTTACCAGAAGTGCATGGACCGGGCAGCAGCGTTTTGGAACAGTCCTCTGGTCAGGAGACATAGAAGCTTCATGGGAGACACTCCGAAAACAGATTGCAGCAGGCTTACATTTCAGTGCCAGTGGTCTGCCGTTCTGGACAGTGGATATAGGTGCATTTTTCGTAAAGAATGGGAACTTTTGGTTTTGGAAGGGACATTATGATGCCGGAACAGAGGATCTGGGATATCGTGAATTGTTCGTGAGATGGTATCAATGGGCATGCTTCCTTCCGGTATTCCGCGGGCATGGAACAGACTGCAGAAGAGAACTTTGGCATTTTGAAAATACAGAAATCCCTTTTTATGATGCTCTTGTACAAATGAATCATCTGAGATATACACTGATGCCTTATATTTATTCCTGTGCCGGCCTGTGCTGGCTGAAGGATCGCTCCATGATGAAGCTGCTTGCTTTTGCCTATCCGGAAGAAACAGCAGTTTTTCATATTATGGATCAGTATTTGTTCGGAGAAGAACTGATGGTTTGTCCGGTCACAGAACCTATGTATTATGGAGAAAATTCATCAGAACTTACGGATACCGTTAAAACAAGGAGGGTATATCTGCCGGAGGCACACGGCTGGTATGATTACTGGACCAATACCTATTACGAAGGGGGACAGTGGATTGAGGTCTGTGCATCTATTGACCGAATACCATTATTTGTCAAAGAAGGAGGGATCCTCCTGAAGACAGACTTTGCCGGTTCCACAAAGGAGCTTGACGGTAATTGCTGCGTTACGGTTTATACCGGCCGGGATGGCTGCTTCGACTTCTACGAGGATGAGGGTGAGGGGTATGACTATGAAGAGGGAAAATATCGTCTTACCAGACTGACCTGGAAGGAAGCAGACAGGACTCTCAGCACAGAGGTGATGACACCGGAATCCCAGTGGAGCAATATAGACAGGCTTTATCAGATCCGGAAGGTATATATGGTAGAGAAAGAGTAACGATTCTGTACAAGCGGAAGCTTTTGCTTCTGAAGCGATAAAAAAATCATTTGATCATGTAAGATCAGAAGAGGAGGAAACAGAATGCAACGTATTAATTTAGATGAAAAATGGTGTTTCAGACGAGGAATGCTGGATTCTGTGGGCATGCTGCAGTGGGATCCGGGAGAACTTGTGAATCTCCCACATGATGGAATGATTCACCTTGATGTGACGAAGGAGGCACCAGCACAGTACGATTCCGGTTATTATCCGGGGGATACCTGCAATTATACCAGATATGTGATGATTCCCAGGGAATGGGAAAAGGATCTGGTAGGACTGCAGTTTGATGGGGTGATGATGCATACCTCTATTGATGTGAACGGCTGTAAGGTGGGGGAACATCATTATGGCTATTCTCCTTTTTATGTTGATTTGACGGATTATGTGACCTTTGGTGAAGAGAACAGAATTACGATTAACGTAAATACCGGCGTGCAGCCCAGTTCAAGATGGTACACCGGTTCCGGTCTGTTCCGGGGAGTGACCCTGTGCCACAGTCCGAGAGTATTTGTCCTGCCGGATGGAATTAACGTGGTTACCAGGGAAGTTACGGATCAGATTGCCTTTCTGGAGGCACAGGTGGAGATCGGAAATGAGACACTGGAGAACCATATGGTGGAAGTAAAGGTGGAATTGTGGAAGGAAGGTGAGCCGGAGGAAAAAGCTGTGGCGGAAGCGAGGCGCATGATTGAAGTTGGAAAGAATAACCGGGAAACAGCCAGAATTTCCATTCATCTTTCGGATCCGGTACTCTGGGATGCGGAAAATCCCAATTTGTATATCGTAAAGGCAACCGTAACAGATCAGAGTGTTTTCCGTACCCATAGCAATCCGGTTCCGATACAGACTGTGGATGAAGCACAGACACTGTTTGGAATACGGACCATCACGGTTGACTCCGTAAGGGGACTTAGGATCAACGGAAAGCCTGTCAAGCTTAAGGGAGGCTGTGTTCATCATGACAATGGCCTGCTGGGAGCAGTCAGTTTATATGAGTGTGAGGAAAGAAAGATAAGGAAGCTTAAGGAAACTGGCTTCAATGCAGTCAGAACCGCACACAATCCTCCATCCGGAGCACTTGTGGAGGCCTGTGACAGACTGGGAATGTATATTTTTGACGAGGCTTTTGATGCATGGGGAATGGCGAAACGTACCGGCGATTACAGCCAGTATTTTGCAACTCTGTGGGAGAAGGATCTGACCGCGTTTATCAAAAGAGACAGGGTTCATCCATCGGTTATCATGTGGTCTACAGGAAATGAAATACCGGAAAGAGGTGGACTGAATCAGGGCTATTCCACTGCCACAAAGCTTGCAGAGTGTATCAGGACCTTAGACCCGACAAGACCGGTCAGCAATGGAATCTGCTCCTTCTGGAGCGGATTGGACGATGCCATGGCAAAGGGGCAGGATCAGACACAAAATGCAGCCACAGAAAAGGAAGCAGATTTCTGGGAAAAACAGACCGAGGCTTTTACCAATGGTCTGGATGTGGTAGGCTACAACTACATGGAGGATCTCTATGAACGGGATCATGAGCTTTACCCGGAACGTGTCATTCTGGGGTCTGAAAATTTTCCGAGGGAAATTGGATTCCGATGGCCGGTAGTAGAAAAGCTTCCTTATGTGATCGGAGACTTTACCTGGACAGCATGGGATTATATCGGAGAAGCCGGAATCGGAAAATCCCTGTTTGTAGAGGAGACGGATCCGCTTGTTAAAAAAGGGCCGTGGGCGGTCATGCCTCCGTCTACTACCTGTTATCCGTGGCGGCTTGCCAATGATGCCGATTTTGATATAACAGGTATCCGGAAGCCCCAGGGAGATTACCGCAGTGTGGTATGGGGAAGTGAAAAGACATATCTGTATTCTATGCAGCCGCAGAATTATGGTAAGGCAGAAGTGATCAGTATGTGGGGGTTTACGGATGCACGTAAATGCTGGAATTATACAGGCTTTGAAGGAAAACCGGTCGAGGTTATAGCTTTTTCAGGTGCAGAGGAAGTGGAACTGCTGTTGAATGGAGTGCCTGTTGGGAAAAAGGAGGTTCAGAAAGATGGAAATTTGCCGAATTCAATCCGGTTTGTGCTTCCTTATGAAAAGGGTGTACTCGAAGCGGTAAGCTATACGGACGGAATGGAAGTCAGCAGGGACCGGCTGGCAACAACCGGAGAACCGGCAGAAATCCGTCTGATACCGGAGAAGAAGGAGCTTCGTGCGGATGGACATGATGTGGTTTTTGTACAGATTGAGATTCTGGATCAGAATGGTCTGCTGGTAACGGATGCGCAGATTCCTCTGAAGGCAGTTTTATCAGGAGTGGGAGAGCTTTCCGGCTTTGGAAGCGCCAATCCTGTGACTGAGGACAACTATACACAGCCTGAAACATATTCCTTCAGGGGAAGAGCCACGGCTGTGATCCGGAGCGGCTATGAACAGGGAAGCGCAGAACTTGTGATAGAGAATGCGCAGCTTGGCAGCTTCCGTACAGAAATCAGAATGCTTCTGTAAAACATATGAAATTATGAATATTGCCGGATAAAAATGAATATCGTACTCGAAACGGTAATAAATGAATAATTTCAAAGTATAAGTGAAGATTTACTTTTATATGTATATGTGTAATACTGAATCTGATATCTATAAATATCACACTTAGAGAATCGCCAGATGATGATAAGGGAGGGAAGAACGATGTGGATCAAAAATCGGAAGCCTGAAGAATCGGATCTTGGAACAAAGAGGTCTTCCCTCTGGAAAAGATACCTCATTGTCATGCTGGCTGTCCTGATGCTTGTCGTGACAGGAATCGCTTATAACGCAGCGCGCAGAACCGGAGACCCGGTTAAAAACGTGCGGGAGGCAGAGAAAGAACCGATAGAGCTGTTTGTTCTTGCTCCCTGCGAGAGCTGTCATGAGGAGGAAAAATTCCGTCAGGAAATAGCAGACCGTTTTGCCAAAGCGGGGATTGAAAATCAGGATTATACCGTTTATAACGTCTATAAAGAAAGTGGTGCATCCCATTTTGAAAAAACGGTTGGAAAATATGGACTTGGGATCACACTGACGGATCTGCCAGTGGCAGTCGTTGATGGGGTGGCATATCAGGGAAGCTATCAGGAGATCAGCGAAGCTGTGGTGAACTACCTTGAGACCGGTATGGCAGAAGAGGACAGGAAGACCGCATCCGGTTCCGGGGTAGAAACTGACGGAGACATGGAAAGTGAACAGGAAAAAGATACGGCATTTTACCGTGAGGTCAGTGAGATCGGTGAAGAGGATACGACACTGGTTTTGTTTGTGACAGGAGCCTGCGAGAGCTGTCAGAAGGCAGAGCAGTATTTGCAGGGAAGCCTGTCGGATAAAAGCTTTCATCTGTTGATCTACAATATCCTGGATGAAGAAAATGCGGTTATACTTCGCAGGCTTATGAAGATATATGGTGTACCGGAGAGCGGACAACAGGTTCCGCTTCTTTTTTCCAGGAGCAGTTATCTGTCCGGAGCGGAGAAGATTGTGAACGGTACGGTTGGAATGCTGGAAAGCGGAGAAGCACAGGGATCCTGGAAGGACATAATAGAAGAGCTTGCCGGAGAGAAAGAAAGCGTTAAAATTTCAAAGAGCCGGCTGGCGGTGACGGGATTTTTTAATGGCTTAAACCCATGCGGGATTTCAATGCTGTTGATGGTTCTGTCCATACTTCTTATGTCGAAACGCAGCTTTTACGGGGGAAGTTTCACTTATCTGGCAGGAAAATTTCTTACCTATCTGCTTTTGGGATTTACGATCGGAACACTTTTTGGCGTGATTGAGAATACCCTGTTCCGGACGGTACAGAAGGGACTTGAACTTTTCTTTGCAGTACTGGCTTTTATCTTTGGTGTGTTTTATCTGATCGATTTTATCCATGTCCTGAAAAAGGAGTATGGCAGGACAAGATTTCAGCTTCCGGAACGCTTCCGGAAGTGGAATCACAAAATGATTAACAGGCTTACGAAGATACCGGGGCAATTTTGGTATCCGGCCTTATTTCTTCTGGGAATTGTGATTTCCGCAGGAGAGTTCCTGTGCACGGGACAGGTTTACCTGGCCTCTCTTCTTTATATGGTGGAGCAAAATGCCGGATTTAACCCGGAATTGGCAGGAAACCTGGTAATCTATCTGATTGCAATGTGTGTGCCGATGGTTCTGCTGACGGTACTGGTATCCAGGGGGAAATCCGTGATGTCGGCGTCCCATCTGTCACTGAAGATTCTGCCGATGATCAAACTGGTATACAGTATTTTTTTCTTTGTTTTGTTTTTTACCTTGCTTTTCTGAGAGAGAGGAGATTCCTATGGAACACAATTATCATATGTATTATGACAACCCTGCAAAAAGATGGGGGAATGCACTGCCGCTGGGAAACGGACGGCTGGGCGCAATGGTTTATGGAGAGACCGATATGGAGCGCATTACACTGAATGATGACTCTTTATGGTATGGTCTTGCCATGGATCGCAATAATCCGGCATACCGGCAAAAACTACCGGAAATCCGCAGATTAATTCTGGATGGGAAAATGCATGAAGCGGAGGAACTGATTGCTCAATATATGGCAGGGGTGCCTTATTCGCAGCGTCCTTATACCTTCCTTGGGCAATTAAGCATGGCTTTGAATCAGAAGATGCCGTTTGCCATGGGGGGAAGATCAGAGTCGCCGAAGCCGGAAAAGTATCGTATGGATCTGGATCTGATGACGGGGATTCTTGAGATAGATCATAAATTGGAAGGTGTTTCCTATCATAGAGAGATGTTCATCAGCAATCCGGCCGGCGTGCATTGCATCCGACTTACATCCGATGCTTTTCAGGCAATCCGTCTGGAATTGAAACTGGATCGTGTCGTTGTATCCGATGCGTATATTGAGGACGACCGCCGACCCGGCATGAAGACCAAAGGAGGCGGATGGCCGGGAACACGGGTGGACTTTTCGAGAACCATTGATGATCATACGTTTTTAATGGCAGGCAATGATGCAGGAGTGCAGTTTGCGGCGGCATTCCGGGTAGAATGTGACGGAAAACTTATGAATCCGGTATCCCAGCTGACAGCTGATGACTGCAGTGAAGTAATCATTTATCTGACAACTGCCACATCCAACCGTTATGCCGATCCCCGTACCGAGGTAATAAAGGTGCTGGATGCTGCACAGAAAAAAGGATATCAGAGCCTGAAGGAAGAGCATATCAGGGATTTTTCGGCACTTATGGAGAAATGCCAGCTGGATCTGGGAAAACCGGCGCAGGGAAATTTGGAGCAGAGGCTTTGTGCACTGCGGGATGGAAGGGAAGACCCGGCGCTGGCGGCACTGTATTTCCAGTTTGGCCGTTATCTGATTGTATCAGGAAGCAGACAGGATAGTGCACCGTTAAATCTCCAGGGAATCTGGAATGCTGAGTTTATGCCTATGTGGGATAGTAAATATACCATCAATATCAATCTTCAGATGAATTACTGGCTGTCCTGGACAGGAAATCTGACAAGGCTTCACGAGCCGGTTCTGGATTTGCTTGAGACGATGCATGAGCCGGGAAAAAAGACGGCGGAAATAATGTACGGTATGAGAGGAATGGTTTGCCATCATAACACAGATTATTACGGCGACTGTGCACCGCAGGATGTCTATATGGCATCTACACCATGGGTAATGGGCGGAGCGTGGATGGGAATGCATGTGTGGGAACACTATCTTTACACCGGTGACAAGGATATATTGGAGCGGATGTATCCGGTTCTTAAGGATATAGCTCTGTTCTATGAAGATTTTTTAATAGAGGTCGATGGACAGCTTCTTACCTGTCCGGCAATCTCACCGGAGAACCGCTATTATCTTCCGGATGGTACCGATACGCCGCTGTGTGTAAGTCCGGCAATGGACAACCAGCTGCTGCGTGAATTTTTCGGAGCATGTATTGAAATCCAGAGAATTCTGGAAATTGATCGGGAATATGGAGAAACTTTAAAAGCAATGATAGCAAAACTTCCGAAGGATCAGATCGGTTCTGAGGGGCAGCTTATGGAATGGAAGCAGGATTATAAAGAGCAGTGCCCGGGAATGGGGCATGTGTCTCACCTGTATGCGGTTTATCCGGGCTGTTCCATTAACTGGAAAGACACGAAGGAATTGATGGAGGCGGCAAAAATTTCATTAAAACGACGCAGGGATCATGGAGCAGGACAAAACGGCTGGCCTTTGGCATGGCAGATCTGTCTTGATGCCCGTTTCAAAGATGGAAGGAGTGCAGACCAATATATACGCCGGATGTTGACCGATTCCACTTCCAGCAGCTTATTAAATGCAGGCTATGTTTTCCAGATCGATGGAAATCTGGGCGCTGCTGCAGGAATAGCCGAATGTCTGCTGCAAAGCCATCTGGGATTGGATTTCCTTCCGGCACTGCCGGTATCCTGGAAGAAGGGAAGCTGCAGAGGGCTTCTTGCCAGGGGTGGGCATGAGGTTGATCTGTATTGGGAAAACAGCAGTCTGACCAGTGCCGTGATAAGACCGGGAAGTGACGGCATAATTAACGTGGTCGGAAAGGAACTGTCCGTTATCTGCAAAGGTAAGGCAGTCAAAGTTACCGGAACAGAAACAGGATTTTCTTTTGAAGCTTCTGTAACAGAAGAATATGAACTGAAACCATAGAGAGACAGGAAGGGAATAGGAGGAAAACAAGGATGAGCAGATTGTGGTATCGGCAGCCAGCCGGGTTCTGGGAGTGGGAGGAAGCACTTCCGGTTGGAAATGGACGGCTGGGAGGAATGGTATACGGCAGAACGGATTATGAGAGAATACAGTTAAATGAGGAAAGCATATGGTATGGAAGGCCGCTGGACCGGAATAATCCGGATGCTTTAGGAAATCTTGAAAAAATCAGGGAACTGATATTTGGCGGAGAGATTGAACAGGCGGAAAAACTGATGCTGACGGCACTTTCCGGATGTCCCAGTACACAGCGGACATATCAGACACTGGGAGATTTATATCTGATATCGGATCTGGATACAGAGCAGGAATGTAAGGAGTTTGTCCGCGAACTGGACCTGGAGAAAGCCATATGCAGAGTTTCCTTTTTACAGGGAGATGTGCGCTATGAACGGGAAGTGTTTGTCTCGAAACCGGAAGATTGTATGGTGATCCGGTTTGCAGCAGATGCAGCGGGCATGATCAGTCTGCGGGCGAGATTGGAGAGAGACCGGTTCCTGGATGGAGTCGGGAGACTTTCCCAGGATACAGTCTTTCTGTACGGGGGTCTGGGAGAAGGCGGCACACACTTTACAACAGTTTTAAAAGCGGTTGCAAAGGGTGGAAGAGTATTCGTGACAGGAGAACATCTTTGCGTGGAGGGAGCAGATGAGGTTATACTGTATCTGACAGCCTGCACGGATTTTCAGGATATCAGGAATGGAACAGCTACGCATGGTTCCGGAGAGCAGATTTGTGAGAATCTGGCTAAAAAAGCAGAAGTAATTCTGCTTGAGGCGTGTGCGAAGAACTATGAGGAAGTAAAGAAAAGACATATTGCAGATTATCAGGCTCTTTATCACAGAGTATCCCTGCAGCTTGGAGGAGAGGAAAAGGATGCGATTCCGACAGATGAAAGATTGAAGGGATCAGTCGGTGGGGATGCCGGACTGTCAAAGTTACTGTTTGATTATGGAAGATATCTGCTGATTGCAAGCAGCAGGAAAGGAGGTCTTCCTGCCAATCTGCAGGGAATCTGGAACAAGGAATATCTCCCACCATGGGACTCGAAATACACAGTGAATATTAATGCAGAGATGAATTACTGGCCGGCGGAGGTATGTGGGCTGTCCGAGTGTCATGAAGCCCTGCTTGATTTCATCCCGACTCTTGTAAAGAACGGCAGGGAGACTGCCAGAAAAATGTATGGCTGCAGGGGATGGACGATGCATCATAACACAGATGCCTTCGGTGATACCGCTCCGCAGGATATCTGTATTTCGGCTACTTACTGGATGATGGGACCTGCATGGCTGTGTACACATTTCTGGACCCATTATGAATATACCGGTGACCGTGAGTTCCTGAAAAAGATTTTCCCTGTCATGCTGGAGGCAGCATTGTTTTATCTGGACTTTCTGGTTGAAAAAGACGGAGTTCTGATGATGTGCCCGTCTGTATCTCCTGAAAATACCTATCGATTGCCGAACGGACAGAAGGGTGCGGTCAGTTATGGGGTGACAATGGATAACCAGATCCTTAGGGATCTGTTCAGCCAGTGTATAAAAGCAGGAGAGATTCTGGAAGGAACTGATTTTTCCGCACATCTGAAGGAAATGGGAGTTATGGAAAATTGTGGGGAATTCATCGACAAGATCGTGGATGCCTGTGGGAAGTTATCCCCGACACAGATTGGAAGTGATGGGAGAATTAAGGAATGGATGGAAGAGTATGAAGAATGTGAGCCGGGACACAGACATATCTCTCATCTGTACGGACTATATCCGTCCCATCAGATATCTGTGGATAAAACCCCGGAACTTGCCGAGGCAGCAAAAAAGACTCTGGAGATGCGGCTTCGCTTAGGTGGCGGACACACGGGATGGAGCAGGGCATGGATTATTAATTTCTATGCAAGACTGCACGATGGAGAGGCTGCTTATCGTAATATAGAATTAATGCTGGAACAATCAACATATTCTAATTTGTTTGACCGGCACCCACCATTTCAGATTGACGGGAACTTTGGCGTGGTATCCGGTATTGTAGAGATGCTTCTGCAGTCGGACGAGGAATCGGTCAGACTACTGCCAGCTCTGCCCGGGGCATGGAAGGATGGAAGCGTAAAAGGTCTGAGAATTGCAGGGGGCGGAAGCGTTTCCATGGAATGGAAAGACGGACATCTTGACCGCTGTGTGATTGAGGCAGGGAATCCGATGAAGAGGGTGATTCGCTATGGTGACATCGCTGACGAAATTATGCTCGCATCAGGGAAAACGGAATGGAATCCTGTCAGATGCTGATCGCTGGATGACAAGAATGAATGGGGGATGCTTTATATGCAGAAAAGGAAAGAAGACAGAGTTTTTAAACATTATTTTATCATGTACTTTTTTGTGCTTCTGATTCCGATGATCATATGCTGTACCTATTATTCCTATATGTTCTTTGTGATAAATGAGGATGATATTTCTTCACGTAAAAACGACCTGGTTCATGCGGCAGCAAGATTTGATGCAGTGGCTTCTGAAACAGTTCGGCTGGCGGACAGTCTGGTGTCTAAGGCTGAAGTGAATAAATTTAAGAATATGACGGATGTAATGGCCTATCCAAATACATATAAAATAAACGAACTGCAGACATCCCTGCCAGATCTGTACCATGATAATCAGGAAATGTATAACTATTTTATTTTCTTTGATAATTCAGAAGTGGTGATCAATAAATCGATTGTTTATACCTATGAGCAATTTTACACATTGTATATGAGCAGGAAAGATGTGGGGAGCTTCGAAAACTGGAAGACGGAGCTTGCAAGGGAAGGAAGGCACTATGGATTTCTTCCCTTGCAGGAATATGATATGCATAAGACGCGCACAAGCAAACCGGTGGATAAGCTGCTTGCCTATACCAGACCGATTTCAGCGTTTGATGGTGCGGAAACAGCTTATGTATATATTTTTTTAGATGACGATGTCATTGATTCCAATATGCCGGTTCCGGAGAAAAACAGTATTCTGACAATACAGGACTTTGCGGGGAATCTTTTATATTGTAAGGATGAAAGTGGTCTTGGTAATTATAATGAGGAACTGATCACACTTTTAGAAGGACTGGATGAAAAACAAAGTTTTGCCCAGAAAAAGGTAAAGCTGCAGGGTATCAAATATATGTTGATCTCCTATAAATCAGAAGCTTCCGGACTGCGCTATTCCTATTTGGTGCCGAATAATATTATTAATGACCGGCTGATGGACTGCATCAGTATGCTGGTGCTTTTTATTATTGTTGGGGTAATTGCGGATGTGGTGCTGAGTTATTATATATCCAAGAAGAATGCAACACCGATCAATGATATGCTGAATAAGATGTCCATTAAAACGGAAGATCTGGAAGGGCACGATACGGTAATTACCAGTATTGTTAATACGGTTAATGATCTGGTTGAAAACAATACCGATTTATCAAATGCAATCAATATGCAGAAACCATATCTGAAAACAGCGTTTGTAAACCGGCTTTTATTTTCCGGCTTTCAGAATGAAAAGGAGATTACCGGAATGGCAGATTACCTGAAATGGCCTTTGGAAGGAAGGGTGTTCTGCGTTCTGCTGTTCCGGTTCCATATGCTGACCGATTCGCTGGAAGAGACAGAGCAAAGATTTTTTAATACATTTACCGCATCTTTGGCGGAACTGGTTGAAAAAAAGAGACCGGACAGTCTGTATACAGATCTGGGAGAAGGACAGTTTGCCCTGATTATGAATGAATCCGGTGATGATCCGGAAGGGATAAAAGTAAAGTCAGATGAACTGGTTTCCTACATCAAGTCGGAAATGCCGGCAGTCATGGCCCGGAAAATTTTTGTCTATGGTGGAAGTATTGAGAAGAGGGCGGATAAAATCGTTGATTCATATCAGAATGCTTCGTACCTTTGCTACAATGAGGAGGAGAGAAATGAAGAGCATATTATCTGGTACAGTAAAGGAAATAATCATTCCATCGGATATCCGTCCGGTGATATGCAGGTCAAACTTACCCATTTTGTGATTGCGGGAGACGAGAATGGTCTGCATGATTATCTGCAGGGGATTGTCACCAGATTTTTCATAGAAACTGATTTGCCGGTTTATCTGCAGCATGTCCTGATTACGGATCTCCAGATCATTCTGATCAGGCTGCTGGAAATCATCAAACTGGAAGATGACGAGTATACGGTATATTATGCGCAGCTCGAAAAAAATAATAATATGCCGGTACTGAGTCAGATTACAATTACATTAAATCTTTTCAGGGATATCTGCAGGTTTATGAATATGCAGAAAAAGATGCGGGACGGGGACATGATAGCCAATGGAATTATTTCCTATATAGATGCCAGATATGGTGATCCGGATTTGTCACTTGCTTTGCTTGCGGATCAGTTTGACATCAGCCAGCCATATTTGTCCAGCCTGTTTAAGCAGACTCATGGAATCAATCTATCCACCTACATTGAAAACATCAGAATTGAGAAAGCAAAGGATTTTCTTAAAACTACGGATCTGACCATCAATAAAATCAGTGAGATGGTTGGCTATGGATCTACCAATTCTTTTTGCCGGGCATTCAAGAGAGTGACAGGCATCAGCACATCGGAATACCGGAAAAGCTGATAAAGGAACCGGATTCCGTAAAGACTTTACAGCAGCAGCTTATCTTGTGGAGAACGGAAGAACTTCCTGAATCAGTTTTTGAGACGGCTTTGACCGTCTCTTTTTTTGCGTTTGCAACACTGCTCGCGCGAAGAGTTCGCAAGCGAACTCTTTATTTCCATGTAATGCAGATGGGAATATGATCCAATGGATCGTTTTGGGATGAAAATAAAATAATGATAAGGCATTGGAAAAAATGAATATTGACATGTAATCATTGAAAAACCTTGTATTTTCGGTGTCGGAACGGACATATAAAAAATGAATAGTTCAAAAAGGAGATGAATATTTACTTTTGAATCTAAATATGCGAAAAGTAAATCACAGGATTTTTGAAAAGGACATTTGTGAAAATAAAGAGAAAGGAGAATCATTGAAAATGTCGGAAAAGACAAAAATCAAAAAAAAACAAATTGGAAATAAAAAGACATTTGGTCAATATTTCCGTGCGCACTGGCAGTTATATGTGATGATAGCACCACCTATTATTATGTTACTTATATTTGCCTATGCTCCTATGTATGGAGTAATACTTGCGTTTAAGGATTATAAGGTAAGTCTTGGAATCTGGAACAGTCCCTGGGCAGGCGATCACGGCTTACGAAATTTTATACGATTTTTTAATAATTATAATTTTAAGGAGTGCCTGCGCAACACGATTGTGCTTTCCGTTTATTCCATGCTGGTAAGCATGCCTTGTTCGATCATACTTGCACTGTCACTAAACTATGCAAAGAATGTTGTGTTTAAGAAAACGGTACAGATGGTAAGCTATTGTCCCTATTTTATTTCAACCATCGTATTTGTCGGCATCATCAACATGATTTTTGACAATCGTACAGGTGTTGTAGGAAGCTTTCTTTTTAATAAATTTAATATGAATGTACTTGGAAATGCCGATTTGTTTTCATCCCTGTATGTGTGGTCCGGTGTATGGCAGGGCATAGGCTTCGGAGCAATCATTTACATGGCGGCTCTTGCAGGTGTGGATCAGGAGCAGCATGAGGCAGCGATTATTGACGGCGCAACACTGCTGCAGCGTATATGGTATGTGGATGTTCCGGCGATCATTCCAACGGCGGTTATTATGCTGATTCTGAATATGGGAGGTACACTGAATATCGGGTACGAAAAGATTCTGGCGATGCAGAATCAGAATAATGTAGCAATGTCAGAAGTTATCAGTACCTATTCCTATAAAGTGTCACTGGTGTCCTCATTCCCTGATTTTTCGTATTCGACCGCAATTGGTCTGTTCCAGTCACTGGTAGGTCTGGTTCTGATCATCATAACGAATAAAATTGCAAATAAACTGTCTGGGACAGGTTTCATGTAAAAGCTATCGTACGTGAAATGTGAAAGGAGTTAAGATGAAGCATAAAAAGTTAACACAAGACAGGGTTGTTTATTTCATTAATTATGTCATGCTTGCTGTGTTTTTGATCATAGTTCTATATCCTCTTATTTATATTATCAGTTGTTCCTTCAGCTCTGGTGATGCATTGATGAGTGGCAAGGTGAAACTTTTTCCGGTAGAACCTACCTTACAGAGCTATCGTGCGGTATTTAAGTATAAGAGTATATGGACGGGATATTGGAACTCGATTGTTTATACACTCGTCGGAACAGTCATCAGTATGGTTCTTACATTGTTTGCAGCTTACCCTCTTTCCCGCAGTGATTTCCGGGGGAAGAAGGTATTCACGGTGATTCTCCTGTTTACCATGATGTTCTCGGGAGGACTGATTCCTACTTATCTGCTGGTAAAGAGCTTACATATGCTGAATACCATCTGGGCAGTGGTACTTCCCGGAGCAGTGAGTGCTTACAATGTTATTGTAGCCCGCACCTTTTTTGCAAATACCATTCCCAAGGAGCTGCAGGAAGCAGCAGAGATGGACGGATGTGCGGATTTTCTGTTTTTTATTAAAATCGTAATTCCCCTGTCTACACCGATTATTGCAGTGTTGTCCCTGTGGGTGATAGTAGGTCTTTGGAATTCTTATTTCTGGCCTATGATTTATCTGGATTCCCAGGAACTTTATCCGCTGCAGCTGGTATTAAGAAGAATTTTACTGTTATCCCAGATTAACTTAAACCAGACCAATATAGATCCGGAAACCATCCGGAAAAATCAGTACCTGGGAGAAATGCTGAAATACGGTACGATTATCGTCAGTACACTGCCATTAATGATTATTTACCCATTTGTGCAGAAGTATTTCGTAAAGGGTGTTATGATCGGCTCCGTCAAGGGATGATCAATGACTGTAAGCAGGAAAGCAGTTATACCGGATATCCAGTGAGTTATCCGTTAACATAAAATCAAAATCAATCATAAAGGAGAGAAAGAATGAAAAGAAAACAATTGTTACACAAGTCAATGGCAGTCTTAACTGCACTGACACTCATGGCAACTGCTTTTACAGGCTGTGGCTCGGGTTCAGCCACGAAGCAGGATGACAGTGCACAGAGCACAGATGCCGAAAGCCAGAATGCTGATAACGGAGCAGATGGGTCGGATCCGTTTGCATTTGAATCGGCGAAGGACGTGGTGTTCCCACTGAAGGAAAAGCTGACACTTACCGTTTTTGTTAATAATCCTGATCAGAGTGTGACGAGCTACCAGGATAACTGGGTTACAGACTGGATTGAAGAACAGACCAATATTCATCTGGATTATGTTTATGATTTGACCGGTGATGAGGCGACACAGAAGCTTAATCTGATTATGACGGATCCAGACTCCATGCCGGACTTCTTCCTGCGTACCGGATGGTCGAAAGCAGAGACGTTATCCTATGGTCAGCAGGGATTGATTCTTCCGATCGAGGATATGCTGGGGGAAATGGAAAATTGGACGACCATGAATGAAGAAAGTCCCATGAGAAAAGCAGATTTAACATTGTCTGATGGACATGTTTATACCTTTGGCGGACAGAATGAATGCTTCCATTGCATGTACCAGCATCGTATGTATATCTACAAGCCATGGGTCGAGAAATATCTGGGCGGCAAGAATCCGGAGACCACGGAGGAGCTTTACAACTTCCTGAAGATGGTAAAGGAAGATGATGCCAATGGCAATGGTATTGACGATGAGATCCCAATGACCGGATTTATCGGTGGTTGGGCAAGTGATCCTACCGTATGGATGATGAACTCGTTCACCCAGTGCGTGAATCCTTTAAGTAACACCAATCCTACGGTTGCCGGTGGACTGGTTGTGAATAATGGAAAAATAGAATATGCCGTCATGAAGGATGAGTATAGAGACGGTCTTCGCTATATGCATAAACTCTTTGAGGAAGGACTCCTGGATAATCAGACATTCCTTCAGGATAATACCCAGTTTTCAGCTACCATGGATGCTTCAGAGGGTAATAAGGTAGCAGTCTATGCGAATGGTGGCGTAGAGAATTCGGAGTTCTGGCAGCAGGTTGACGGTGAATGGCAGAACTGGGAGATTTTAGCTCCTGTAGCAGGTCCTGATGGTGTCAGATATTCCGGACGTTGTATCCAGACATATTTTGAGGGCTGCCTCGGAGTAGTTTCCTCTACCTGTAAATATCCGGAGATCGTGGTAGCACTGTTTGATTTCATGGCTTCGGAGGATGCAGCACATCATATTGGAGGAGGTCCGGAAGGTATTGCATGGAAGTATACCGATGAAGGTGTTTCTCTGAGTGGTGGAACCCCTGCCTATGAACAGATTACCGTTCCTGAGGATTTTGACTATGTAAAAGAAGGCGGTCTGCCAAAGGCTTATGCAAACTATCGGTATACACCGGATGCCATGATCCAGCGTGGATCTGCTGAATACAGAGGAGGTCTGAAAATTGAGGATCCGAGTCATTCCACCGAATACTGGTTCCAGCAGTGTGCAGAGCTTTACAGTCAGTATGCACCCGATGTGAATACACTGGTTCCGAACCTGTCCTTTGAGGGAGAGGATGCAAGGATTGTAACAGAAGGAACTTTGACGATTGGTGGTTATGTAAATCAGGCTTTAGTACAGTTTATTGATGGAAGTCTGGATATTGAAAAGGATTGGGATGCTTATATTGAAAGACTTGAGAGCATGGGTGTAGACGAGTATGTCGCTGCGTACCAGCGCACTTATGACGCATATATGGAAGCTCAGGGAAAATAAGAGCATTTAAAAGGGTTAGTCTGACCGGATTCCCGGCCGGACTAACCTGTTTGTTATTGACAATTTAAGATATGTTTATGCTGTCGGTACCGTTACTTTTCTGAAAACTGAATGCTGCAATCTGAAGGAAAACCGGTGTAGAGACAGAACAGGCTTTGGAAACCGGAAGATGAGAAAAGCTGCTCCAATTCGGCCAGAAGGCGCAGATGCACAGCACCTCTGTGGATTGCACAGGGTTCTTTGTCATTGAAGAATTCGATACTTTTCTCAAGAATAATTTCTTCTGCCAGGGGAAGCTCTGTCCAATATCCTTCATAGAGAACGGCTTCATGGCATGTAACGGTGAGATAACGTTTCTTTTTGGCTTTTAAAAACATAATATATCCTTTACATCAATTTTGATTTATTGAAACTTTATTGTTGTCAATTGTACCATAAATAGGATATTCTGTACAGGAAGGAAAAAGAATGAAAGAGATATATGCAGATTGTGCTTCAACGACTCCGATATCTGAACCGGCGCTGCGAGTGATGACAGAGTGTATGAGAACCTGTTATGGAAATCCTTCCAGTTCGCATCATTGCGGGAGAGAGGCTGCCCGTGTCCTGGAGGAGGCGAGGGATGGAATTGCCGCCTGCATCGGAGCCGACCGGGAAGAAATCTATTTTACATCGGGAGGAACCGAGGCGGATAATCAGGCGATCTTTACAGCAGCAGCGTATGGGAAAGCAATGGGAAAACACCATATGATTTTTTCGAGCATAGAGCATCATGCGGTTTTAAACTGTATTCCGGCGCTTAAAAAGGCAGGATTTGAAATCACACAGATCGGGGTGGATCCATGGGGACGGGTATCCATGGAGGGGCTAAAAGCAGCCTGCAGACAGGACACCATTCTTGTTGCGGTAATGTATGTGAATAATGAAGTGGGAACGATAGAACCGATAGCCGAAATCGGACAGCTGTGCAGGGAACGGAATATATTGCTTCATGTTGATGGAGTGGCTGCTGCCGGACATCTTCCTGTTCATGTGAAAGAACTGGGTGCAGGAATGTTTTCTCTATCAGCGCATAAGTTCCGTGGACCAAGAGGGATTGGGGCATTGTATGTGGATAAGAAAATTCCAGTGGCAAATATGATGTTTGGTGGAAGTCAGGAACGTACAAAGCGCCCAGGTACACAAAATGTTCCGGGAGCAGCTGCCATGGCACAGGCACTGTGTGACAGTGTGGCAACTCTGGAGGAACAGACGCAGAAGCTGGAACGTCTGCGGAAACGTCTTCTGGATGGCTTGCAGGATGTAGAAGGAATGTGGTTGAACGGTCATTTAGAAAGCAGGATTCCGGGAATTGTAAATCTGGGATTTGAAGATGTGTCCGGTGAAACGCTGATGCTTCTTCTGGATCTGAAAGGAATCGCTGTTTCCACCGGAGCAGCCTGCAATACCCATTCTGTGGAACCAAGTCATGTGCTCACAGCGATGGGGCTTACCAAAGAGCGGGCAGGGAGCTGCATCCGTATTTCTTTTTCGGCAGACCATACAGAGGAAGATATCGACCAGATATGTAGTATACTGAAGCAGGAAGTTGCGCGTGCCAGGCAATAAACAGATCAGGAAAATTTACAGGAGGAAACAGTAATGAAAAAACAAGCATTTAACCCTTATTTACCGTCATGGGAATACATTCCGGACGGAGAACCCTATGTGTTTGGAGACCGTGTTTATATTTATGGTTCCCATGATTTCTATAACGGATATGTTTTCTGTATGGGAGACTATGTCTGCTGGTCGGCACCGGTGGATGATCTTGGCAACTGGCGGTATGAGGGAGTGATCTATCCGAAGACCTCAGATCCGTTAAACCGGGATGGGAAGATGTGCCTGTATGCACCGGATGTTACGGTAGGGCCGGACGGAAGATATTATCTGTATTATGTACTGGATCATGTATCTATAGTTTCGGTTGCAGTCTGTGATACACCGGCAGGAACCTACGAATTCTACGGATATGTACATTATGAAGATGGTACCCGTCTGGGAGAAAAGCCGGGGGATGAACCGCAGTTTGATCCCGGAGTACTAACGGAAGGGGAGGATACCTATCTGTATACCGGCTTCTGTGCGCGGGGAGATAAGTCCCGTACCGGAGCTATGGTGACGGTGCTCGGTCCGGATATGCTGACAATTAAAAAGGCGCCACAGCGTGTGGCACCCGGCTGTGAATACAGTGCAGGAACCGGATTTGAGGGACATGAGTTCTTTGAAGCTCCCTCCATACGGAAACGGGATAATACCTATTATTTTATCTATTCATCGATTGTAATGCACGAGCTGTGTTATGCGGTGAGTGATCATCCTACAGGTGGTTTTGTTTATGGAGGAGTAATTGTCAGTAACTGTGACCTGCATATCGACAGCTATAAGCCGGCGGATATGCCTGCGGCCTATGGCGCGAATAATCACGGAAGCATGGTACAGATCGGTGAAGACTGGTATATTTTCTATCATCGCCATACGAATAATACATGGTACAGCCGGCAGGGATGTGCGGAGAAGCTTACCATCCGGGAAGACGGAAGCATCGAACAGGCAGAGATTACTTCCTGTGGCTTAAATGGCGGACCTTTGAAGGGAAAGGGAGAGTATCCGGCATATCTGGCTTGTAATCTCTTTACGGATGTGCCGTCTGTATATGTAGGAAAAAGCAATGTCCCAAGAGTCATGCAGGATGGCAGGGACGGAGATGAGGAGCCGGGATATATCGCCAATTTTACGGAATCAGCTACAGCGGGCTTTAAATACTTCCTGTGTGAGGATATCCGTGAGATCAGTATTTGGGTAAGAGGCTATGGAAATGGCTTCTTTGAGGTGAAAACGTCATGGAACGGAGAGGTACTTGCAAAGCTTCCGGTACAGAATACGAATGTCTGGGAAAAATATACGGCACCGGTTTCCATACCGGATGGCGTACAGGCAATTTACCTGACTTACCGGGGAGATGGAGCACCGAGTCTGCGTTCCTTTGAACTGGCATAGGACGGTGAATGATTACCTATAACTATGACAGGTGCTTCCGGAATTCCCGGGGACTTGTGTTGTAGAATCTCCGGAAAGAGGAAGAAAAGTGTTCAATAGAGGAGTATCCCAGGTTTTCTGCAATGTCTGTGATACTTAAGGATTGGTCGGAGAGCAGAATGGCGGCAACGGACATTCTGGCTTCGGCCTTTTTTTGTTGGAAGGATTTCCCATAGTGTTCCATCAGAAGACGCTGCGTCTGTCTTGCGCTTAAGTTCAGTCTCTGGGACAATCCCTCTAAGGACAGGGTCTGGTATTCATAGAGAAAATATTCGTCAATAATAACAGATTTGGAGTCAGCCATGCTGTTGTGCGAAAGAAACAGATTGGAAACAGGGTGATCTTCATAATTACGGACAGTGTAAATCAGCAGCTGGGATAAAAGAATCCGGATCAGATCCTGTTGTCCTGTATAGGAGTGCCCCAGTTCATAAAAAAGCTGTTTCATCAGGGCATCTATTCCCTGGGTATCCTTGCCGATCCAGAAGGGAGCAGAGGTAAAAGCGCTGATGACAGGTGTGTTCTTTGTTCCGGCAGACTGGCTTCGTATTTTTAAATAAACACAATATTCCTGCATGGGATCTGACTGAAGCGGTGTCTGAGCATGTTCAATGTGGGGACCGGTGACAAAAAGAGTATTGGGCGATATGTCATAATACTGCCCATTTGCGACCAGCTTCCCATAACCGGCCGGAATATAATGAATTTCGTAACAGTGATTCCCATGGCTATGGGTGGGAATCGTCCTGGTAAAAAGCTCAAATACAATATTCAACGCGTGGATCTTTACATTTTCAACTGAAAAATGGATATCAATATCATGATATGAGGTTTTCATAGAATTACACCTTCTTATATTTTAGTCAGTCTGCATCGTCCGGCAGCTTATGGATGATGTGGCTGAGCGATTACCGTCTGAAGCTCAAAGCACCTGATCCTGATTACAGGGAAGCACTGATATTATAGCATGAAAGTTATAATAATACGACATATTTTTGTGAAAAACGGCAGATATGACACTAATAATTTTATGTGAGGAGCTTATAATTACAGTATAAAATACTTTATTTGAAACAGCGCGCAGATATCAGAAAGTATCAGATTCGTAACAGAGGGAACAAAAGTGACATACATGTTAAATGAAGAAAGAAGGTATGATTATGGCAGTGAAAATGTTGATGAAGGGAGCTGTTCTTCCGGGAAACAGCACCGTAGAATTAAAGGATTTTGAAATTCCGGTACCGGGACATGGACAGGTTTTGATTCAGACAAAAGCAACCACCATCTGTGGCAGCGATATCCGGTGTATTTACAGGGAACATACAGGAAAAGGACCGGAAGGCTATATTCCCGGTATGGTTGCCGGACATGAGCCCTGCGGTATTATTGTGGAAGAAGGAGAAGGCTTGAAACGCTTCAAAAAGGGTGACCGTGTCATTGTATATCATATATCAGGCTGCGGTGTCTGCAATGACTGCAGAAGAGGATATTACATTTCCTGTAAGAGCAGATTCCGTCAGGCCTATGGCTGGCAGCGTAATGGCGGAATGGCACCCTATATTCTTGCTGAGGAAAAAGACCTCATAGCATTGCCGGATGAGCTGACCTATAAGGATGGGGCACAGGTGGCCTGCGGATTTGGTACCGTATACGAAGCAATCGAAAAAATCGGTATCTGTGGAAACGATGCAGTTTTAGTCACAGGTCTTGGACCGGTAGGACTGGCAGCTTTGATGCTTGCCAAGGCATTGGGAGCCAATAAGCTGATCGGTGTTGAAATGAACGATTACCGGATTGATCTTGCAAAGAAGCTGGGACTTGCCGATTATGTGTTTAAACCGGGAGAGGATACATTGGAAAAGATTCTGGAGGTTACGGATGGCAAGGGCGTTGAAAGAGCCATTGATGCTTCTGCAAACGATGCAGGAAGACAGCTTGCTATACGTGCGACCAGAGAATGGGGTAAAATCGCATTCGTAGGAGAAGGCGGAACCTGCACCTTCAATCCAAGTCCGGATATCATCCATGGACAAAAGACGATCTATGGATCCTGGGTAACTTCGCTTTGGAGAATGGAAGAACTTGTGGAGAGACTGGTCCGGTGGAACATTCATCCGGAGGATCTGATCACCCATGAATTCCCGATTGAACAGGCAGACGAAGCATACCGGCTTATGGCTGGAGGACAGTGTGGCAAGGTTGCAGTCGTATTTCAGGATTCATGTGGAGGAAAAGAATGATTGATGTGATGGAACAAAGCAAAATTCCGACCAGGGAATTATACAGTGGTGAAAAAATTCCCTGTGTGGGACTGGGAACCTTCGGTTCAGACAAATACGGTGCAGATGCGGTCTCAGAAGCAGTATATGGTGCGGTGAAATACGGCTACCGGCTGATTGACTGTGCTTCTGTATATCAGAATGAGGATAAGATCGGACAGGTGCTCCACAGGCTTTTTGAAGAAAAAGCGGTACAGAGACAGGATTTATTCATTACCTCCAAGGTCTGGAATGATATGCACGGGCAGGGACAGGTTATGGAATCCTGCCGTAAGAGTCTGAAGGATCTGGGACTTGAAACAATAGACCTGTATTTTGTACACTGGCCATTCCCGAACTATCATGCTCCGGGATGCAGCGGAGATGCGAGAAATCCGGATTCCAGACCGTTTTCACTTGAGGAGTTTATGTCTGTATGGAGACAGTGTGAGGAACTGGTGGATCAGGGACTTGTCCGCTACATCGGAATGAGCAATATGACGATTCCGAAGTTAGAAAAGGTGCTTCCACTCTGCAGGATACAGCCGGCAGCGCTTGAGATGGAGCTGCATCCTTCCTTCCAGCAGCCGGAGCTGTTTGATTATGCACGTAAGCATCATATTCTTCCCATTGGATACTGTCCGATCGGCTCACCGTCCAGACCGGAAAGAGACAGAACATCAGAGGATGTGGCAGACATGGAGCTCCCTGCAGTGGTAAAAGCGGCTAAAGCACATAAGGTGCACCCTGCTGTGATCTGTCTGAAATGGGCAGTCCAGCGCGGGCAGGTACCGATTCCTTTTTCTGTGAAGGAGAGCCAGTACATTTCCAACCTGAAATGTACCACCTGTGATCCGCTGACAGACGAAGAGATGGAGGAAATCCGGCAGGAAGACCGGAACTGCCGTCTGGTGAAGGGACAGGTATTTTTGTGGGAAGGTGCCAAAGGCTGGGAAGATCTCTGGGACGAAAACGGAGTGATTACGACGTAATACGAATTAAGAAGAGAGGTTTATATGTTAAAAGGAATTCCTAAAATTTTATCACCGGAGTTATTAAAGGTTTTATGCGAAATGGGGCATAGTGACAGACTGGTTATTGCGGATGGAAATTTCCCGGCCGAATCCATGGGAAAAGATGCAATTGTCATCCGGATGGACGGTCATGGAACCAGTGAAATCCTTGAGGCAGTTCTGCAGCTGTTCCCGCTGGATACCTATGTAGAGCATCCGGTGAATCTCATGCAGGTTATGCCCGGAGATGCGGTAGAGACACCGATCTGGGAGGAATACAGCAGAATCGTCCGGCAGAAGGATGAACGCGGTGATGCAGTCATTGGACAGATTGAACGCTTTGCATTTTATGAAGAGGCGAAGAAGGCATATGCGATCATTGCGACAGGCGAGGGCGCTTTGTACGCCAATATCATGTTACAAAAGGGTGTTGTGGTTTGATTTTCTGAAGATGAAAGAGGTAGATATATGTGTCAATTAGAAAAATATCTTGAAATCATTGATGATGTATTGGAGAAGGGGCCATATAAGCCAACGTGGGAATCATTATCTGCTTATGAACCGCCAAAGTGGTATCGCAATGCCAAGTTTGGTATTTTTATTCACTGGGGGATCTATAGTGTTCCGGCATTCTCAAGTGAATGGTATTCCAGAAATATGTATATCCAAGGTTCACCGGAGTATGAGCATCATATAAAGACATACGGTGAACATAAGAATTTCGGTTATAAGGATTTCATTCCCATGTTTAAGGCAGAAAAATTCAATCCGGATGAATGGGCAGAGTTGTTTAAAGAAGCAGGAGCTAATTATGTAGTTCCGGTGGCAGAGCATCACGATGGTTTTCAGATGTACCGGAGTGAAATCTCTCATTGGAATGCATATGAAATGGGACCAGGACGGGATGTGCTTGGCGAATTGAAGAATGCATGTCAGAAAAGGGAAATGCAGATCGGAGCTTCTTCCCATCGGATTGAACATTGGTTCTTTATGGGGCATGGAAAAGAATTTGAAAGTGATATAAAGGATCCCATGCAGAGGGGAGATTTTTACTGGCCGGCTATGCCTGAACCGGAAGATCTTCATGATATTTTCAGTAAGCCAGAGCCCACAGAAGAATTTCTTCAGGACTGGCTGGTACGTACCTGTGAAATCATTGACCGGTATCATCCGAAAATCCTGTATTTTGACTGGTGGATCCAGCACAGTGCCTGCAAGCCTTATTTGAAAAAGCTGGCAGCATATTATTATAACCGGGCACAGGAATGGGGAGAACAGGTGGTTATTAATTATAAGCATGATGCCTTCCAGTTTGGAACGGCTGTTCCTGATGTGGAAAGAGGACAATTTGCAGATGTGAAGCCTTATTTCTGGCAGACGGATACAGCAATTGCATTAAACTCCTGGTGCTATACAGAAAATAATCAGTTTCGTCCGGCAGCAGATATTCTGTGTGATCTTGTGGATATTGTCAGTAAGAACGGGTGTCTGCTGCTTAATGTAGGACCCAAAGCAGATGGAACGATTTCCCGGGAAGACCGTGAAATCTTACTAAAGATTGGGGATTGGATGAAAGTAAACGGTGAGGCCATCTATGAAACCAAAGTATGGAGAAAATATGGGGAGGGTCCCACAAAGATTGTAGAGGGACAGTTCTCAGACGGAATCAAAAAGAATTTTACCTCTGAGGATTTCCGGTTTACGACATCCGGGGGAAAGCTTTATGCGATTGCCTTAAAGTGTAGTAGCAATGGAGAGTATTGCATCCGTTCTTTGGGTGAACAGGATGCCTCCAGGCAGGCTAATTTCCATGGTATTATAAAAAATGTGGAAACGCTGGGAGCAACAGAAAAGACAGAGTGGAGAAGAGACGGGCAGGGACTGCATATTAAGAGCGGGCTTGTAAGTGATAGTCCGGTTGTATTTAAAATTGACATTGACTAATGAATCCGGAGGTGATTATCGGAGGCGCTGAGCTTGGAATTTCCGGATATCCCTGCTTCAATGCGGACTTCAGCCTCTGTGATACCCTGGTGCGTACAGGCTTCAATGTTATCTGTCATGCAACTAACCATGCCATGGATAAAGGACGGGCAGGGCTTATAAGCTGTGCACAGCATTGGAGAGAGCAATACTGTCTGCGTTTTTTTAATGGTTTCATAGCGGTAAATAAATCCATCGTGATAAAAATCTATCTCGAAAGAGTCATTAAAATTTTTAAAGTTATTTGCAATTACATGCAAAAGTTTCATGGTATACTCCCTCCCTTTAATCAGCTTTTGTATAGGATATCACAAGAATATTCAAGGTAGATAAGAAACCAGTAATCAAGGCGAATATACAGAAAACTATTGTATAACACAATAAAATTTATATATTACACACAAAAATAATAGAAAAATAGCTAAAAAATTGTTGAATAGTACCAAAAGCAATGATATAATGAGTTCACTTGATTTATCAATATAAATACGAAAGGACGGAAATCATTATGGAGGCTTTGAAGAGAGTATCACCGGAAAAAGTAGGAATTCATTCACAATGTATTGTGGATTTTATCAGACAGGTACGGGCGGAAGGAATTGAACTGCATAGTCTGATGATATTGAGACATGGGAAGGTATGTGAGGAAGCATGGTGGAAGCCCTATGATTCCGGAACACCGCAGACGATGTTTTCTTTTTCCAAGAGCATAACATCAACAGCGGTAGGATTTGCTGTTCAGGAAGGACTTTTGTCACTGGATGAAAAGCTTGTGGATCTATTCCCAAATGAAACACCGGAAAACCCAAGTGAGAACGTGAAAGCTGCGGATGTGTATAGTCTTCTTACCATGTCATGTGGACAGGACAGTGATATTTATTATAAACTGAAATCCTATGATCACTGGATCTATGATTTCATGCATGCAGAGTTCAAATATAAACCGGGTACGATGTTCCAGTATAACTCTACCGGTACAGATATGCTGTGTGCCATTATAAAGAAAAAGACCGGTTTGAATGTTTCAGAATATTTGAAACCACGCTTGTTTGATAAAATCGGAATGACGAATATTTCATGTAGGATGCTCCCGGGAGATATTGAGATGGGAGGCGGTGGATTTCGGGTGAAGACGGAAGACATGGCAAGACTTGGACAGTTTTATCTCAATCGAGGTGTATGGAATGGAGAGCGTCTGCTGAATGAAGAGTGGATTGATATGGCAACATCCCGGCAAATTTCAACAGTCAACCCGGTGTTTGACAATCATGATTCTAACTGGCAGCATGGTTATGGCTTCCAGTTCTGGAGATGTATTCCGGAAGGCTTGTACCGGGCAGATGGAGCGTATGGACAATTTGCTATTATGGCTCCGGATAAGGATGCGGTTATCGCGATGACTTCAGCATCTTTCTCCCCGGATCGTTTATTGAATATTGTTTGGGAGAAGCTGCTTCCGGGAATCACGGATCAAGAGGAACTGGAAGAATCAGACAGTTATGAAAAGTTAAGGTATATGAATGAGGAACTGGCTATTCCGGGGTTATGGAATGTGAGAAATAAGGCGCATGAGGATGAGTGGAGCGGAATCCGGTACAAGGTGTTTGATGAAGTCGTTCCCTGCTTTGCAGATTTGACCGGAGGACCGGGAAAGTGGGGAAATTATGGACGTAATCTGTCTGCATTATCCTTTGAATTCCGGAGAACCGAATGCAGGATCCATATTGAGGATGAGGATTTTTCATCGGACTTATATGCAGGCATGGATGGGACATATCATGTATCTTATGTCCGTGGAGAGAAGTTTGCGGCAAGTGCATGCTGGGAGGAAGAAAATGTTCTAAGTCTTGTAGTACGTGCATTAAAAAGGGTTTCAGGTACAAAATTCCGGATCACCTTCGGAGAAAAAGAAATTTCAATCAGAAGATGCCCGCTTATGCCACAAATTGGTGAAAAATTTGACGAACAGGACTGGGATCAGCTTGTCCTAAAAGCATAAAGCAGGATTAAATTAGGAGGGTTAAAATGATGAAGGTTAAGGAGATAACGGCTATATTAGAGGAAATTCATGGCGTTTCTTTGATGGAAGATACGGTAGACGGGATTAAGTATGGAGATGAAAATGCCGTAGTGACAGGCATTATGGTATCCTGTTGCGCGTCTGTTGAAGTGCTGCAAAAAGCGGTTGAAGAAGGATGCAATTTAATCATTGTGCATGAACCGGTTTTTTATACACACAAGGATCAGTATTCATGGGAGGATCCCCGGTCTGCTTACCAGCAGAAGCTTAAGATATTAAGAGAGAATCATATCACTGTATATCGTGATCACGACCAGATTCATATGCAGAAGCCGGATGGAATATCTTATGGTATTATGAAAGAGCTTGGTTGGGAGAACTATCTTGTATCCCCTATAAATGATGAGCTTGAGTTCGCGCATATTTTATACCGGATACCGAAAACAACCGTACGTGAGCTGGCCGGCTTTTTAAAGCAAAAGATGAATCTGAAGGCAATGCGCGTAATTGGGAATCTGAATGCAGAGATCGAAAGAGTGATGTTTTGCGGACACATCCTTCCAGTTGCTGCGGATACTTATGAAGAGCATGAGTTTACGGATGTTATTCAGAATAATGAAGCAGATGTGCTGATTCCGGGGGAACTGATTGACTGGACGACAGCTTCCGGAGTTCGCGATGCAGGGCAGCTTGGATTGAATAAGGCAATTATGGAGGTTGGTCATTTTAATTCTGAGGAATTGGGAATGAAATATTTTGCCAGACTTCTAAAGCAGAAAGTGCCGATGGATCTGCCGGTAGTTTTCGTACCGGCTGCAGACATGTATCAGTATATTTAAGGAAATATGCTTATGTTATACTGTTTCATAGCTTTCAGGAGGAAGATATGAGCTTGGTAATGGGAATACATCACGTGTCCATGAAGTTCTTGGAGAAGAAATAGAACTGTTTGAGGAACAGCAGGGACAGGAATAGGCATGATTCCGGATCTTTTTGAGACGATATTTTGAAACAAAATTATGAATTGTTGTTGACTGTAAAATGAAAATGTGATATCATGCAACCAATAAAAAAGCAAAGAGGCGAAAACAAAGCTTCTTTGCTTTTTTGCATCATGGAACCGTTATCAGACACATACGGAAAGGGGAGTGTGGATGATGAGAAAGATGGAAACAAACGTCTTGCGAATGCTAAAATAGTTCGTACGTGGGCCGGCTGGATGGATGCTTCAGCGGACGGAGTGCCGTCTTTAGGAACAGTGGATGAAATACCGGGACTGTATGTAGCCTGTGCTTTTCACGGACACGGCTTTGGAATGGCACCGGCAGCAGGAGAGCAGCTTGCCAAGCTTATCGTGACGGGCAGGACAGATGTTGATTTAAGTGCCCTGCATTATGACCGTCATAAGGTATGCGCGAAGGGCAATCGATGAGCCGGAAAACTATGAGGCACGTTCCAATCTTATGTGGGCATCCACGATAGGACTGAATCATCTGCTTACCGTAGGAAAAGGCGGTGCATGGAGCGTACATCCGATAGAACACGTACTGAGTGCATACTACGATATTACTCATGGGGTAGGGCTTGCCATACTGACACCGTCATGGATGGAATATGTATTATCCGATAAAACGGCACCGAGATTTGCACGCTTTGCCAGAGAGGTATTTGGGATAGAGGAGCAGAATGACAGGAAAGCTGCGAAGCTGGGGATAGAGAAGGGAAAGGAGTTTAACAAAACACTTGGCATGCCGGAAACCCTGTCAGAGGTTGGAATCACGGATGAGAAGTTTGATGAGATGGCATCAGAGGCTGTCCGAACCAGTGGACTTTCAACCAGAGCTTATGTCAGACTTCAGAGTACAGATGTACGGCAGATCCTGCAAAATTGCAGATAAAAGGGAGGAAGCATCAATGATCCTCCCTTAAGGTCCGCGCAATCTCCTTAGCCTCTTTATGAAGGTCATGCAGATCATTCTGTATGGCCTTTTCTTCTTCGAGAATTTCAGGATGTTCTTCGATTTCTTCCCTGATAAACATCAGCAGAAAGCTGACCATCAAAAGCAGGCAGGAAGCCCAGATGGTTTTTAGTCCCCAGAGGGGAATGAAACAGCTTCCGAGTCCGGCGCCTGACGCGAAGAGAAAGATCACGCCGAAATAATGGGATGCCTTGTATAAGGTATCCCTGTTATGTGTTTTATGATAAGCACACAGAGATTCCATGCCGCTTCGGATGTTGCCGATGCACATGGTACTGGCAAAGGCAAAGCTGTTCACCTTCCGGAAGGCCTGGACCTGCATGGCACAGGAAAACGAAACCAGAGCATTGGCAATCAGATTGAACTGATCCGGAAGGAAACCGACCAGAAACAGCAGCAGAATTTCCAGAATCAGAACCAGCTGACGCCAGTGAATGCGTTCTGCCTTCTGATACTTCTGACGAATCAGCTCGGCAGCAGCAACTCCGAGAGCAAAGAAAATAACCGGGATAAGATAGTGCAGCGTGGAGCCGAAATCTCCTGCAAAAATATGCTGGCTGAGCAGAACGATATTGCCGGTCTGGGCGTTGGCGAATACCTTTCCGCGGGAAATATAAGTATAGGCATCCTGCAGACCGCCGGACACGGATAAGAATGCGGCAGTCACAAAAGCTTCTGACATCTGTTTGTGGGATTTGAGATATTTCTTTATGGTCATGATTGATTCTTCTTTCACTTTTGTTTATGATAATGGTTTCTCCGAGTGGTCATTGTCTATTTTTATATGTAGAGGATATTCTTTTTGAACCCGGAATGATTGTAGCACATTCTTATATCAGAAGAAACCCATTTGCAAAATGAGATGATCATTCCGTATTTATTGGTGAAGTGTGAACGTATTCTTATGAAAATCAATCAGACCTTCCTTTCGCATTTTGCCAAGCTCTTTGGAAAGGGCACTGCGGTCAAGATTCAGGTAATCGGCCATCTGCTGGCGGTCGAACGGTACCTGAAAGGTCCTGCTTCCGGTTTGGACGGAAAGATTCGAAAAGTAGGTGAACAAACGCTCACGGATGGTTTTGGCACTGGTACAGAAGATCCGGTTGGAAAGAACCAGATTTTTCCGGGCAAAAATAATCAGCAGATTGTGCATGATTTTGGCATACCAGGATTTCTGAAGATAGCGGTCATCCAGAAGAATGTCGGTATCCAGAAAAGCAATCTCGCTTTCCTGCGTGCTGACAGCATCGACCATCATGGGTTCATGGCAGAGAGCATAGGTCTCTGCAAAGGCATGCCCTTCCGGAACATGGGAAAGAATGCTCCTGTTTCCCCACAAATCAATACTTTCGATATGAACACTTCCTTTCAGAACCATGCCGATCTCATGAATCCGATCTCCGGTCTGAAAGATCAGCGTGTTTTTTTCAAAGGAAGCATTACGAAGAAAATGCAGATTTTTCATCTCTTCCAGTTCTTCATTGGTTAAATTTTGAAAAATAAAAGTTTGAAAAATGTCCATAATTTCTCCATTCGTGGTTATAACCACATATTCTTAATTACTTTTGCACTATCATGTCACATGTACAGCGAAAAAGCAATGATAAACATCAGGAAAGGAAGGAATTCAAATGGTAAGACAAATTATTCAGATTGATGAAGAACTCTGCAATGGATGTGGCGCATGTGCAAACGCCTGTCACGAAGGAGCCATACAGATGATAGATGGAAAGGCGAAGCTGATTCGTGACGATTACTGTGACGGACTGGGCAACTGCCTGCCGGCATGTCCGACAGGAGCCATTTCGTTCGTAGAACGCGAGGCAGCAGCATATGATGAAAAGGCAGTAGAGGAGCATCAGAAGAAAATGGCAGCACAAAAGCAGACTGCCTCTGAAAAACCGGGATTTCATGGCTGCCCAGGATCAAGGATGCGTACCATGGTACAGGAGGATAATGATGCAGGGACAGAGAATACTTCTGACGCACCGGCATACCGGAAGTCACGTCTTGGACAGTGGCCGTGTCAGATCAGGCTGGTACCGGTGAATGCACCGTATTTTAATGGAGCAAAGCTCCTGATCGCAGCAGACTGTACAGCATATGCCTACGCCAACATGCATGAAGAATTTATGAAGGGAAAGATTACGATTATCGGCTGTCCCAAGCTTGATGACGTGGATTATACCGAAAAACTGCAGCAGATCATTGCAAATAACGATATTCAGAGCGTGACCGTTGTGCGCATGGAAGTTCCCTGCTGCGGAGGACTGGAGCATGCAGCAGTAACTGCACTGCGAAACAGTGGTAAATTTATTCCATGGCAGGTTGTGACGATATCCGTGGATGGTAAGATCCTGGATTAAAAAGGTCAGGAAACTGCCATAAAATGAGCATCATTTAGAAGAAACAGGAAGCTGCTTGGTTACCGTCAGATGTAAACCAAGTGGCTTCATTATTTTTAATAATGTAGAAAGTGACGGGGTTGTTTGTAAAGACTCCATGCGTGCAATAGAAGATTGGGGAATTTTGCACATAGAAGCTAAATCCCGTTGACTTAGGCCTAAGGCATTACGTTGCTTGATAATTTCGCTGATGATAGCAGATTGTTCCTCAATAGAGGTAATGAGCTGCAGGTTTTCGGGTTCCGTTGCTTTTACATGTTCTTTATAATTGTTCCATGTTTTCATGATGTTTTGCAGACTCCTTTCGTGATAAATAATCATTTCGTTCTGCTTTGGCCTTTTCGATTTCTCGATAAGGTGTTTTTTGGCTTCTTTTTCTAAAATGATGTAATAAAATGTAATTGCTCCCGTCACAGCAGAAATAAAAGATTCGGTTATGACCGGGACGCAGTTCCCAGATGTCTTCCGTAATGTGCTTCGCAATTGTATCGGGAAGAACATTACCGTTTTGTTGTAATAATTCGATGGAAAGCAAGACCTGTTTATACTGTATGCGTGCGTCTTTGCTTTTCATAGACTTATGACGTAATTGTTCAAGAAAATCCCAGACATCGGATTTCCCATTTGACTTTTCGTAAAATATAATTTGATATGGCATAGTATCTCCTGTCAGTATGATCCATATCCTGCCTAAATGATAGCACAAATGCTATCATTTAGGCAAGGTGGAAAGGTAATAAAAATAAAAGGGAAAATAAAAAAGGATATTTATACATTGAAATGATGATAACAATGATCAAGATAATTCAAAGATTATAAGCAGTAAGTTATTATAGCATGGAGAATACTATAATGGCAATTCATAAACTTTACAATCGTTGCATGGTCAAGAATTATTGTTGGAATCATATAGGGATTTTGTTATAATGTTAACATGCATCTGCCGGAAGGCAGATACGGAATGCGTGAAAACTGGGAGAGCAATACGTATGATGGTAAGAGCACTGTTATTTATACTGCTAGGCTATTTGTCCGGCAGTGTGTTATATGCAAAGATCTGGGGAAAACTACTATGTGGAACCGATATCACGAAGGGAAGCACCGATGGAAATCCGGGAACGGCGAATGCCTTTATACAGGGCGGTTTCTGGTGCGGAGTGCTGACACTGTTTTGTGAATTGTTAAAGGGAATTCTCCCGGTTTATTTTTATATGCGTGGGATGGGACCTCAGGCATTGTCAGATGGCTGGATGGCGCTCGTTCTTGCGGCTCCGGTATTGGGACATACCTTTCCCCTGTTTCAGAAGCATCACGGTGGAAAGGGGATCGCGGTTTCCTTCGGATCCCTTCTGGGGTTATATCCCTACTGGATGCCGGTACTGGTGTTTGCTTTTGTTTTTATTTTCTTTTCAGTGGTGGTCTGCGTGGAGCCGCATTTTTACCGGACAATTGCGGCATACCTTGCAACGCTGGCAGGATTATTTGTGACTAACGTTATACCGGCGGTGCGGTATGGATTCGGCATGATGACGATTCTTGTGTGTATACGAATGAAACTTAGTACAGAAGAACGGGAAAGAATGAGGATTAAGTTATTATGGATGCACTGATATTAACATGTGGTACGGGAGGCGGACACAATTCCGCTGCAAAGGCCGTGAAGGAAGAAATGGAACGCCGGGGACATCATGTACATCTGATGAATCCCTATATGCTGCGCAGTATGGCACTTACCAGAGCAATTGACGGTCTGTATATTTTTATTGCAAAAAGGATGCCGCGTTTCTTTGGAGTGATTTATAACATTGGAGAGGCTTACCGGAGACTACCGGGGCATTCGCCGGTGTATGGAGCTAATCACAGGGCAGCGCGGTGTCTCAACGATTATCTGAAGGAAAATCATTTTGATGCAGTGATTATGACACATCTTTATCCGGCAGAAATGATCACATATCTGAAATCATTGGGAGAAGAGCTCCCGTTTACGTTGTTTATTGCAACAGATTATGCCTGTATTCCCTTTACCGAGGAAACCGATTGTGATGCCTATGTCATTCCGATGGAGTCCCTGAAAAAAGACTTCCTGCGTTTCCATATTCCTGAAGAAAAGCTGGAGCCCCTAGGAATCCCTGTATCAAAACAGTTTTCACAGAAGGAATCCCGTAGGGAGGCCATTGAAAAGCTTGGCCTTGAGGAGGATAAGCATTACATTCTCATATCGGGTGGAAGCATGGGCGCCGGACACATTGAGCAGATTGTGGAGTACCTGTTAGAGCGTTACGAAAACGAAGAGAAGGTACGGCTCATCGTTCTTTGCGGAAGCTTTCAGAAGCTCTATGATAAGTTGAAAGCACATCCAAGCCAAAAGGTGATACCGCTTAACTTTACGGATCAGATGGCGGATTATCTGAAGGCCTGTGACCTTTATCTGACAAAGCCGGGAGGACTTTCCTCCACGGAGGCTGCAGCTGTGGGAGTTCCGCTGATTCATATATCACCGATCCCCGGCTGTGAAAGCAAGAACCTGAAATGTTTTAAGAACCGGGGCATGGCCATTCCGGCGGTAAAGACGAAGGAGGAGCTGTTCCGGGCATTGGATGCACTCGACAGCGAACAGGCAAGGGAAACCATGATCCGTAACCAGCATAAATGGATTCCGGAGGACGCAGCAGGAGCAATCTGCCGGTTCGTTGAAGCAAAGACGGGAAAGAAGCTGTAAAAACAGCAGAAAAAGCCGTAGAGAATGTGACGGAAAAAGCTGTAGAGGATGTGACGGAAATTTGACTTTAACTGGGGAAGAGACTATAATATTCTGATGTTACGAATGGAGTTTAGTTGTATCCGTTCTGAACGGTTACCGTCTATTTTAAAGAAAAGAGGTTGGAAACATGACAAAAATAGATATCGTATCAGGCTTTTTAGGAGCCGGTAAAACAACATTAATCAAAAAGCTTTTAAATGAAGCATTAAAGGACAGCAAGGTCGTACTGATCGAGAACGAATTCGGCGAGATCGGTATTGATGGTGGCTTTCTTAAGGATGCCGGAATTGAAATCAAAGAGATGAATTCCGGATGTATCTGCTGCTCCCTTGTTGGAGATTTCGGTACTTCCTTAAAGGAGGTCATGAAGACCTATCAGCCGGAAAGAATTCTTATTGAGCCTTCAGGCGTTGGCAAGCTTTCCGATGTTATGAAAGCAGTACAGGATGTCATTGACGAGCATGAGGTCGTATTAAACAGTGCGGTAGCAGTTGTAGATGCTTCTAAGTGCAAGATGTATATTAAGAATTTTGGAGAGTTCTTTATCAATCAGATTGAGCATGCCGGAACCATTATCTTAAGCAGAACCGGTAATATTTCTGAGGACAAGCTGAAAAAGGCTGTGGAGCTCATTCGTGAGCATAATACCAAGGCGACCATCATTACCACTCCCTGGGATGAACTGGATGGCAAGGACATTCTTGCAACCATCGAGGGTGCAGCCGATCTGGAAGCAGAGCTGATGGCAGAACTGAAAGAGCAAAGAGAGCATGATCATGAGCACGAGCATCATCACCACGATCACGATGGTGAGTGCTGCCATCACGATCATGACCACCACCATGAAGATGAGGAAGAACATGAACACGAGCATCATCACCACGATCACGATGGTGAGTGCTGCCATCACGATCATGATCACCACCATGAAGACGAGGAAGAGCATGAACACGAGCATCATCACCACGATCACGATGGTGAGTGCTGCCATCACGATCATGACCACCACCATGAAGATGAGGAAGAACATGAACACGAGCATCATCACCACGATCACGATGGTGAATGCTGCCATCATGATCATGACCATCATCATGAGCATGGTGAGGACTGCACCTGCGGATGTCATGACCATGACCACGATCATCACCATCATCATGCAGACGAGATATTTGGAAGCTGGGGTATGGAAACTCCGGATCAGTACAGTAAGGAAGATCTTGAGAAGATCCTTGAAGCCCTTGGGGATGATGACAGGTATGGAATGGTTCTTCGTGCCAAGGGTATGGTTCCCTGTACCGAAGGCGGATTCATTTACTTTGACTATGTTCCGGGAGAAAGCAATATCCGTCCGGGCAAGCCGGATGTAACCGGTAAGTTCTGTGTTATCGGATCCAAATTAAAGGAAGAGGCATTAAAAGAGCTGTTCTCAAAATAAGAAGATAAGAACAGGAAAATCGCAAATAGAAAAGGATAAGCAATATGAAACCGGTATTTATTGTTAATGGTTTTTTAGAAAGTGGTAAAACCGAATTTATCTGTTATACACTGGCACAACCGTATTTCCAGACCAAAGGAAAGACCCTGCTGATTGTCTGTGAAGAGGGTGAAGAAGAGTATGATGATGAGCTTTTAAGCCAGAGCAGAACGATTATGGAGGTCATCGATGAAGAAGCTGCATTCACTCCGGAAAATCTGATGGAGCTTGATAAGAAATACAAGCCGGAGCGGGTCATTATTGAATATAACGGTATGTGGAACTTTAAGAACATGAAGCTGCCGTGGCACTGGTCAGTAGAACAGCAGATTACAACGATTGATGCATCGACCTTCCCAATGTATTACACGAATATGAGGTCTCTTCTTGCAGAAATGCTCCGGAAGTCCGAAATGATCATCTTTAACCGGTGTGACGGACTCACCGATCAGCTTGCCTCCTACCGGCGGAATGTAAAGGCGGTAAATCCGCAGGCCGAGATCATTTTCGAGGATTCGCAGGGAGAGGTGAACCAGATTTTTGAAGAGGATCTTCCTTATAAGCTGGATGCACCAATTATCGAACTGGATAATGAAGGCTTCGGGATCTGGTATCTGGACTGTATGGATAATCTGGACCGTTATATCGGCAAGACTATTCAGTTTGTCGGCATGGTTCTGATTCCGGAGGAATTTCCGGAGGGATATTTTATTCCGGGACGCATGGCAATGACCTGCTGTGCAGAGGATATGGCATTTCTGGGCTTTGCATGTGAATATGATAAGACGAATACCCTGACGAATAAGCAATGGGTAAAGGTAACTGCAAAGGTTACGAAGGAATACTTTGCCGATTACGGCGGCGAAGGTCCGGTTTTAAAAGCAGTCCGTGTAGAACAGACAAAGAAACCAAAGGAAGAAGTCATCAGCTTTAACTAAGGACAAAGGAGATTGTAAGGATGTATCATTACACCTTTATACAGTGGTTGTTTTTCTTTTACTTTTACTGCTTCTTTGGATGGATATTCGAAAGCACCTACGTATCCATCTGCAAACGGAAATTTGTAAACCGTGGATTTATGCGGGGACCCTTCCTGCCGATTTACGGTTCGGGAGCAATTATGATGCTTGTGGTATCCATGCCGTTTCAGGATAATCTTATTCTGACCTATCTTGCAGGATGCGTGGGGGCAACGGTTCTCGAACTGGTAACCGGTCTTACCATGGAAGCGTTGTTTAAGGTAAGATACTGGGATTACTCCAATCAGAAATTCAATTATAAAGGTGTAATCTGCCTGTCCTCTACACTGGCATGGGGATTCCTTACGTTATTTATGACACAGTTTCTGCATAAAATAGTGGAAGCACTTGTGTTCAGGATACCTGCAATGGTGATTAATATCGTTACTGTGGTGCTGTCCGTGGGAATTCTGATTGATTTTACGTTATCCTTCAAGGCAGCGCTCGACCTGCGGAGTGTCCTCGTCGGACTCGAGAAGGTGCGGGAGGAAATGGAACGTATCCAGAAGCGGCTTGACGTGATTGCGGCGGTTACGAATGATGAACGTGAGACAAGAAGACAGGAACGCAGCGAGCGTATGAATGATCTGATGGACAATATCGAAGAGAGGTTCAATGTAGTTAAGGAACGTCTGAAGGTGAATCCGTATGCTTATCCGGAAGAGGTTAAGGAAAAGATCGCAGACCTGCGAAGCCGTTACTTTGTAGAGAAGGATCATCATCTGGAATTCCGTAAGGTGAGGGACGTATTCCAGAGAGGTCTGATTAAGGGCAATCCGAGCATGACCTCCGGTAAGTATGCAGAAGCGCTCGAAGCCTTGAAGAAAGCGATCGACAACAAGAAGGAAAAGAAGGACAGTAATAACCGTAATAAGGAAGATGCTCATCCGGAAGCTTAAGGATGAAGGAAAAGAGGAATATGGTATTTATGAAAAGGAAGGCACTGGTTCTATTATGTATGGGCATGATATTTACCGGAATGACGGGATGCAGTGCCGGCATAAGGATTGCAGAATCAACACAGGATAATATTATGGTAATCATGGAAAATCCCGCAGACGGATCATCGGAAGAATCCGGCAGCGGTGAAGAAGAGCCGAATACGGATATATCTGGAACAACAGACCTTAACGAAGAAGCGGAAGCAGATCAGAAGCTGCAATGGAAGGATGCCTACAAAGCTCTGATGAAAGAACTGGTAAACGGAAATTTCGGAGAAGAGCTTCCCTTTTTTGGTTATCTGCCCGGAGATCCGGAGTATGACCAGTTAATGGAATATGGTTATGGCGTGAATGGTTATTATCTTTATGATGTTGATAAGGACGGGGTTCCGGAGCTTGTCGTAAAGTTTGGTACCGGTGAAGCCGATTTTGACGGCCGGCTCTATCTGTATGATGGTGAAAATGCAGTCTATGCCGGAGAACTTCCACTGGGACATTCGGCAATGGCAACATGTCCTGCACAGAATGGAATTATTCTGAATTACGGACATATGGGTGCTGCTTATATGCAGAAGATTTCTCTCGTGGATGGAGAACTTACCTTTGAAGATCTTCTTGAGGAAAGTCTGAGTGATGATCCGGATGATTCTTATACACTTCCGGGCGAAGTCATTCCGGGAGCAGATTTCCTTTCACTCATGAAGCCCGGGGACACACTGCCGATAGATACCTATGAGATCTGGAGTGCGAACATGAATGCAGATATCGATGCAACAGCCACAGCAGATGAGATGCTGGAGCAGCGGTATCTTGATACCATTTTACATAATGGGACCGTCGTTGGAATTACGGCAGACGGTTATGGCGGTGATACCGGCACATGTACAATGGAAGAATATCTGGGGCCGAACATGGTGAATCCGTATTCCGATTCGGGCATGGTGGTTGAAGCCTATACCTGTATTGACATGAATGAGGACGGAACAGAAGAATGTGTCCTGAGACTCCGGGAAGCAGATCAGGAGGAAGCAGATGATATTTCCGGCAAATGGGTAGTGTTAAGTGAGCAGGACGGTACGGTGTATGCCTACTGCATTAATTACCAGATGACCTATACACTGTTGGAAAACGGTGCATTCCGTCCGAATGACGAGTTCGGTACGAACAATTTCCGTATGCTGTTTGATAAGGACCAGTGTTTCCTTTATTACACCGGTCTGGATGAAAAGCATGCGGAGGCAGAATGGATCAGCATTGCAGAAGAGGAGCTTAACCAGTGATGAAGCGACTGCAGCGGCGATTATGCAAGACACACAGTTATTACAGGGCAATAGGTTTAGGTATCCTGATGATTGCCTTGTTTTCCGGCTGTGCGGGAACAAAGGGGACATTGTCCGAGGGTACTTTACAGGGAAGCCTTTCGGTAGAAAGTACAGACGTAATGAGCCGGAAGACAGCTTCTGCTTCGGTAGAGTCCGGTCAGAAAGAGTCTGATCCGGCAGATGCCGGTCTGGAAAATGCAGAGGGAAAGTCAGCACAAGGACAGGCAGAAAATGCATTATCGGAATCCGAAGAGGAAGCAGCCGGAGCAGGAACGGAATACAGGATTGTGATGGTCGGGGATGTGCTTTTGCACACGCCGGTAGAGGAAAGCTGCAGAAAGCCGGATGGAAGCTATGACTACGATTCTTTGTTTACACATACAAAGGATGAAATTTCGGCAGCAGATCTGGCACTTGTGAATCAGGAGGTAATTATCGGGGGATCTGAACTTGGAATTTCCGGATATCCCTGCTTCAATGCAGACTTCAGCCTCTGTGATACCCTGGTGCGTACAGGCTTCAATGTTATCTGTCATGCCACAAACCATGCCATGGACAAAGGGCGGGCAGGGCTTGTAAGCTGTGCACAGCATTGGAAAGAGCAATACCCACAGGTTACCATTCTGGGAATTCATGATACTCCGGATACCGCAACATCCTGTGGTGCCGATCCGGTGATCATTGATCTGCCGGAATTACGCATTGCTGTTTTGAACTATACCTATGGAACAAATGGAATTGCACTTCCGAAAGATATGCCATATGCGGTAGATCTGCTTAACGAGGAACAGGTGGCAGCGGATCTTTGCAGGGCAGAGGAACTGGCAGATTTTACGATTGTCTGTCCACACTGGGGAACAGAATACCGGCTTATCCCGGATGCTTCACAGGAAAAATGGGTTCAGGTTTTTCTGGAAAATGGCGCAGATCTGGTTCTTGGCACGCATCCACATGTGATCGAGCCTGTCGAATGGGTTACAGATCCTGAGAATGGTCATGAAATGCTGGTCTATTATTCCCTGGGTAATTTCGTGAACTGGACATCAGGAACCGGTGAAGGAGTTGCCAACCGTATGGTAGGTGGTATGGCAGAGATTACTATTGCAAAGAACGATGCCGGTGAAGCAGAGATTAGCGATTACGGAGTCCGCCCCTTAGTCAGCCATGTCACAGCCGGCTTAGGCGGTGTAACAACCTATTTTCTGGAGGATTATTCGAAAGAACTGGAAGCCGCGAATGAAATTACCTTACAGGATCCCGACTTTTCCCTGGAATATTGCATAAACCTGTGTGATTCCGTCTGGGGAGAACTGTGGAGAAAGAGCATGCCATTGGAATAGCCGGGTTCAATGGCTAGTATAGCGTTTTTAAATTAACTAAACCATATTACTTGCCTATTTTCCCGATAGCACATGCCAAAAATCCTCAGCGTAGCCCGCTACGCCTGCGTCTTTGCCATGCACACTCGAAAAATATTCCGTGTGGCAGAAAGGATATAATGAAAGTGATTGGAAATCGGAAAAGAAAGAAGATAAGGAGGGAACTCTTTGAACGGATTGCTGGAAATTTGCTGTGGTAGTTTTGAAGACGTGAAATCTGCCTGGGAAAATGGTGCAAATCGCGTGGAACTTAATAGTGCATTGTATTTGGGCGGGCTGACACCATCACTCGCTCATTTGATTTGTGCAAAAGAGCAATGTGATATTTCAGTTGTGACTATGGTTCGACCGAGAGGAGGTGGGTTTTGTTATTCAGAAGAAGAATATCGGACGATGCTTTTGGATGCGCGCATACTGTTAGAACATGGAGCAGATGGAATTGCGTTTGGCTTTTTGCATGCAGATCATACACTGGATGTTACACGGACGAAAGAAATGATTGCACTTGTTCATGAAAAAGGAAAGGAAGCAGTATTTCACCGGGCATTTGATTGTGTTGCACAGCAGGAGAATGCGGTGGAAACTTTGATTTCTCTTGGAGCAGACCGGATTCTTACCAGTGGTGGTGCACCAGATGTGTGGACGGGGAGAAAACAATTGCAATGGCTGCAAAGCCAATATGGAAAAGAAATCACATTTTTGGCAGGAAGCGGTGTAAATGCTGAAAATGTAAAGGATTTGATGGAATATACGAAAGTGGAGCAGGTGCATACATCTTGTCGGAAATGGAACGTGGATGGAACAACCTCATATCAGAATGTGGATTTTTCTTATGATGCAGAAAAAAAGGATGCGTATGAGATGGTAGATCCTCAAAAAGTAGAAAAAATGGTAAAAGTATTGACCTTGTAGTTTGTATATGGTTTAAAGTTCAGGGTGTAAAAATCAAAAACACAAGGAGTGGAAAATGATGAACATCAAACAAGTAGAAAAGCTTACAGGGATTTCAAGCCAAAATATTAGATTTTATGAAAAGAGTGGATTGATTCATCCAAAACGTAACGAAGAAAATGGATATCGAGAATATAATGAGGAAGACATCCGCTTGTTAAAACTGGTAAAAATGTTTCGCATGTTGGATATGCCTATTGAGCAGATTAAGTTGATGTTATGTGAAACAGATGAGTTGGACAATCTTCTCGGAAAACAGGAAAAAGTGTTAGAGAAAAAATTGGCAAATACAAAGTGTGCGATTGATTTCTGTGAAAATTTAAGAAAAACGCATAAAACAATTGCAGATATTGATGTTGATTCATATCTCAACCAGATGGAAAAGGCGCCGGGCAAGTATTTTGATAAGTGGATTTCAGATTATAAGGATGTGGTTCGATATGAGCACCAGAGAACTTTTACGTTTACACCAGATGATGAGATAATAGACTTATATGATTTTGCTAATGCACTGTATGCTTATGCGAGAGAGATGGATAAGGAGATTACTATAACGAAAGAGGGGATGTATCCGGATTTCATTATGGATGGTGTGGAATATACTGCAGAACGAAATTACACTACTGTTCGTGGTATTCCGGTAGCGGTGATTCGATGTACAAGAAAGGATGCACCGGAAACAGATGCTGCGTACCAACCGGATAGAAAGAAATGGATGCGGCTGCTGCATGTGTGTTGGCCGGCAGCATTGGGAATGCTATTACTCATCTTTCTGGTAGGAACAGCATCATTAAAAACACTGTTTTTTACCATGGAAGGTGCTATTATTCTGATAGTTATGTTGGTGTTATGTGTTGCGATGTCTATTCGCAATTATTTCTTTTATTGGAATCGCAGTGATGTGTAAGAAAAATATGTTATCCCTATTTATAGTATGCAGTATGTACCAGAATGTCACATTACTCTTAGCAATTAAAAATCAAGGCTTTCGAGGATGAAGTGATAGAAGGCTCGAAAAAGACAACTCCCTTTTCGGAATTTGCTATTTCCAAGGGTTTAGGGTAACTTTAACAATGCGGAAGATGGGGTGAGGAGGGAAGAAAAAAAGGTTCAGGGAACCTTTTTTCCTCCGAACCGACCGACGAGGCATGATAATGCCGAGGAGACCTTGGACCATGGGTTCAAGGGACTCCTCGGCATAAATCAAAAAGACTCAGGTTTTAACCTGAGTCTTTTGATTTCCTGCGGAAGATGGGACTTGAACCCACACGAGCGCAATGCTCACAAGATCCTTAGTCTTGCTCGTCTGCCAGTTCCGACACTTCCGCTTGACTTACGCCACGAATGATATAATACCATCTAATGAGGTTTAGGTCAAGTGATTTTGCAAAAAAATATTTTTTTATTAAAATCCTTTTATCGGGGCAGAAATGATATTGACAAACTCCACGAGTTAGAATAGACTAACCGCAAAGGGAGGATAAAATGATGTTTTTGGAAATCAGGGGAATTAAAAAGAACTTTGGCGAGGGAGACAGCTTTGTAGAAGTGTTGAAGGGGATTGATTTATCCGTGGAAAAGGGAGAGTTCTGTGTACTGTTAGGACCTTCCGGTTCCGGTAAATCAACCCTTTTAAACATTATAGGAGGAATTGACCGGGCGAATGAAGGCAGCATTACGATCAATGGTGAAAAGACAGAGGATATGAATGAAAAGCGTCTGACCATATACCGGAGAAAGCACCTGGGCTACATCTTCCAGATGTATAATCTGATTCCGAATCTTACCGTACAGGAAAACATTGAGGTGGGCGCTTATTTAAGTGAGCATCCACTGGATGTGGAGGAGCTGATCGGGACACTGGGACTTGAAAAGCATAAGAATAAGCTCCCGAATCAGTTATCAGGAGGACAACAGCAACGCTGTGCCATTGGAAGGGCTATTGTGAAGAATCCGGATATTCTGCTTTGCGATGAACCGACCGGAGCGCTGGATTATAATACATCGAAGGAAATCCTGAAGCTTATCGAGACGGTGAACCAGAAGTACGGAAATACCGTTATTATGGTTACACATAATGATGCGATCAAAAATATGGCAGACCGTGTGGTGAAGCTCCGGGACGGACAGATCCGTAAGAACTACCTGAACGAAGATAAAATGAAAGCCGAAGATCTCGACTGGTAAGGAGGCAGATAATGAAGAACCCATTAAATAAGCGCCTTCCGAGGGAGATTAGGGGCGACTTTGGAAAGTATCTGGTCATCTTTTTACTACTGGTGCTCTGTATTGGATTTATTTCCGGATTTCTGGTGGCCGACAACAGTATGATCAGGGCCTATAATGAAGGATTTGAAAAATATAACATAGAAAACGGACATTTTCTGACAGAGCATAAGATGAACAAGGCGCAGAAAAGGGCAGTGGAGTCCCATGGAATCACTCTGTATGACCAGTTTTATGTCGAGCAGGAGGCAGATTTTGGTGCCAAAGTGAGAATTTATGCAGAACGGGATAGGGTGAATACCGTTTGTCTTATGAAAGGGGCTTTTCCTGAGAAAGAAAATGAAATTTCGCTGGATCGTATGTTTGCAGATAATCATGAGCTTACGGTCGGAGATGCAATTCTTCTTGCTGGCAAAGAGTATACCATCACCGGGCTGGTGGCATTGCCGGATTACAGCTGCCTGTTTGAAAATAACAGTGATTCCATGTTTGATGCGATGCTCTTTGGCGTGGCAATTGTTTCAGACGATACATTTGCACAATTTACAGAGGATGAACTGAAATATGATTATGCCTGGAAATATGATGTCGAACCACAGAGTGAGGCAGAAGAAAAGACCGTTTCTGAGGATCTGATGAGTGACGTTAATGAAGAGGTGGCTCTTAAGGATTATGTGCCGCGGTTTGAGAATCAGGCAATTAATTTTACCGGGGAGGATATGGGCAGTGACCGTGCCATGATGATTGTTCTTCTTTATATGGTCATTGTAATTATGGCATTTGTTTTTGCCATTACGACCTCAAATACGATTGAAAAAGAGGCAAATGTGATCGGAACACTCCGGGCAAGTGGCTATACGCGGGGAGAATTGATCCGTCATTATATGGCAATGCCCTGTATTGTGACGCTGATCAGTGCTGTGCTTGGAAATATTCTGGGCTATACCGTAATGAAAAATATCTGTGCCAGGATGTACTATGGGAGCTACAGCCTGCCGACCTATGAAACGGTCTGGAATGCAGAGGCTTTTCTGGAGACCACAGTGGTTCCTGTGGTACTTATGATACTTATTAATTTCTGGATTCTGTACCGGAAGCTGAAGCTGAGCCCGCTGCAGTTCCTGCGCAGGGATCTTTCCCGGAAGAAAAAGAGGAGAGCAGTGCGGCTTAATCCGTCACTGCGGTTCTTTACCAGATTCCGTATCCGTGTGCTTTTGCAGAACGCGGCCAATTATCTCATTATGTTTATAGGAATCCAGTTTGCTTATGTGTTATTGATGTTCGGGCTTGTCATGCAGCCGATTCTGGAGCATTATCAGGAACTCATCACTGACAATATGATTGCGGACTATCAGTATATCCTGAACATGCCTGTGTCAGAGATGAATGATAAATACAAGCTGAAAATGTTGTTTTCAATGCTGCAGTTTGAACAGAATGTAGAGACGGAAAATGAGGATGCAGAGAAATTCAGTGCTTACACCCTGCGGACAACCGATGAAAGCTATATGCTTGAGGATATCCTGCTTTACGGAATTGAACCGGACAGCCGTTACGTGCATCTGTCCTTAAAGGAGGATGAGGTTTATATTTCCTCTGCCTATGCGGAAAAATTTGGTCTGCAGAAGGGAGATACGATTATATTAAAGGAAAAGTATGAGGACCAAACCTATACCTTTACGGTAACAGGAACTTACCCATATGAAGCAGGTCTTACGGTATTTATGACCCGTGATCATCTGAACGAAGTGTTTGATCTGGGTGATGACATGTTTGGCGGATATTTCAGCAACACGGAGATTAACGATATTGATGAGAAATATATCGGATCGGTCCTTGATCTTTATTCTTTGACGAAGGTCACCCGGCAGCTGGTTCTTTCTATGGGAGAAATGATGAAGCTGGTCTGCGGCTTTGCCATTCTGATCTTTGTCATTCTGGTTTATCTGCTCAGCAAAATTATTATTGAAAAGAATGCACAGTCCATTTCCATGACGAAAATCCTTGGATATTCCAGGGGAGAAATTGCACGGCTCTATATTCTGCCGACTTCGATTATGGTGGTGCTTTGTGTTCTTATAAGTATTCCGGTTACATCGTATGAAATTGGAATCATCTGGAAAGCCATGATGTCAGGCATGATGACCGGCTGGCTGCCGTACTGGGTGCCCAAACAGGCTTATATCCAGATGTTTGGCAGCGGTCTTGTCTGTTATCTTGTGGTGGCGGCACTGGAGCTGCACAGAATCAGCAGGGTGCCAATGGATATGGCACTTAAGAATGTAGAGTAAGGCGGGTGAAAAATATGAAACAGTTAAAGAATAAATTGCTTTATTGGGCAGTGATCGTTGTGATTGTCGGGATTATTGTGCTGACAGGCTGTCAGGCAAAGGGAACGGATGCTGATGCTTCGGACGCTGGTACAACCGATGAAGCAACAGTCGATGATGTAATGGATATAAATGAGGAACCGGTCGTTTATGAATATCACGAAAGCGGAATGGAAAATGATAAGGAAGAGTCCGTTTATGTGCTTGCAGCTCCGGATGGGACGCCAAATGAGATTACCGTAAATGTTGTCCTGAAAAATAACGGGTTGGATCAGAAACTCACCGACAAAACGTTTCTCACGAATCTGAAGAATAAAGAAGGTGACGAGGAGGTAACAGACCTTGGAGACGGCCGTTATGAATGGGAAAATCATGGAGAAGATATTCACTATGAAGGCACAGCAGAAGCGCCTGCAACACTTCCGGTTTCAGTAAAAATCACGTATTATCTGGACGGCTCGGAGGTGGAGCCTGCATCTCTTGCCGGAGCGGATGGCAGGATTACCATGCATTTTGATTATACGAATCAGACCGGAAGTGGTGATGACTTTACCCCGTTTTTTGTGATCAGCGGAATGCTGCTTGACGGAGACTGTGCACGGAATGTCAGTGTGACAAACGGAGAAGTGAAGTACCTTGATGGAGATTATCTGATTTATGGCATGCTGCTTCCGGGGGTACAGAGTGCACTTTCTCTTGATACGATGGAGCTGTTAGAGGATGAGGATGTAGATCTGCCGGAGGAGATGGAGGTATCGTTTGATGCAACAGATTTTAAGCTTGATTTTACGGCAACGTTGTATTCCAATGGAATCCTGGAGGAGGACGATTTTGATGATATTACCGATAAGCTGGATGAACTTGCAGATAAATTTGCAGATGCATCCGGTGATACTGCAGATCTGAAAGAAAAGATCGGGAAGCTCAAAAACGGTGGCGCGAAGCTGCGCGATGGAGCAGACTCCTTAAGCACCGGACTCTCCCAGTTAAATGATGCGTTAGCCCGGATGGCTGCAGCAGATCCGGAAGGGTATGCTGCACTTTCAGCACAGGTGTCCAAGTTAACTGAAGGAAGTAAGTCCCTGTCTGCGGGAATCAGCACCTACACATCCGGTGTGGATCAGGCATGTGAAAGCATCGATGAAAGCACCTCTTCCGATGGAGTGGATACGGATTATGAAACAAAAGCGGAAGAACTCCGTACCTTATCGGCTAAGCTTAAGGCCATGAAAACGGCAGATCGGCAATACAACAATTTCAGCGGTCTGGAGGACGGAAAAACAGGTGGCGTTTCCTTTATTATTGAAACCGGGGAAATCAGCGCGGATACGGAAAGCAATTAGACAGGATTAGCGGTACATCGCAAGCAGGTAGAACCGATCGAAAAACAGAATAATAATGAATGGAAAGAACCATAGGAGATTATTGGAAACTTCTCTATATTTTGGGAAAAAGATGCCGATATACTTAATAACAGTTCAATGTGTCAAAACGGATTTTGACGATCACAAATTCACTCAGGGAGGAGAGAAGCGTATGAACACAGTACAGTCAGACAGCTATGCAGCAAGTGCGTATGCACAGAACACCACCAAAACACAAAAAGAAGAAACCGGTGCCACCAGGCAGTCATCCCAGACGAAGAACTATGGAAAGACGATTGGGGAGCCGAAGCTTTCCGATGAAGCTGCGAAATATTATGACCAGCTCAAGAGCAAATTCGGCAATATGGACTTCATTCTTGTCAGCAAGGACATGAAAGAACAGGCAAAAGCGATGGCATCAAGCTTTGCAAACCCCAATAAGATGGTAGTTTTAATCGATGAAGAGAAGCTTGAAAGAATGGCAACCGATGAAGCTTTCCGTAATAAATATGAAGGAATCATTGCCAATGCGAAGAGTGGCCTAAGCCAGCTGAAGCAGAGTATCGGAAGCAACCGGCAGGTGAAGGGCTATGGAATGCTGTTGAATGATGGCGGTAATGCATCATTCTTTGCGGTAATTGACAAGTCCCTTGCTGCACAGAGGGAACGCATTGAGAAGAAGTCTGCCGAGAAGAAGGAAGCAGCAAAGGCCGATGCCAGGAAGCAGGAGAAGAAGAAAGCGGAGGAAAAACGGAAGGAAGCTGCCAGTGAGAAAGCGGATAAAACCCGGGAGGAAACCGGCAGGACATACCGTGATACCTTAAAGGAATACGGAATTGAAGAAGATGATGATACCATTATTATCACAGCGTCTTCCGCAGAGGAGCTGGAACGTCTGGTAAATGACTATTTCTACAACCAGCGCAGCAATCAGGTGATGACACCGCAGGAAAAAATGGTAGGCCAGAACATGGACTTCCGTTTATAAGCATGAGAAGCAGTAACATGGAAGAGACACGTATTACTACGAAAGAAATACAGAAAACGCAGGAACTCATTGATTTTATCAAAAAAAGTCCAAGCTGTTATCATGTGATTCACAACATCGCAGCAGAGCTTGAAGAGGCCGGCTACGAGCAGCTGAATGAGGCAAAGGAATGGACACTTCATAAGGGTGGCAGATATTTTGTTACCCGCAACCAGTCTTCCCTGATTGCCTTTATGCTTCCGGAAGAGACTCTGGGAGGCTTTTTAATCTGTGCATCCCATAGCGATTCCCCGACCTTTAAGCTGAAGAGCAATTACGAAATGACGGTTGATGACCGTTATCTGAAGCTGAATGTGGAAAAGTACGGTGGAATGATCTGCTCCACATGGCTGGACCGCCCGCTTTCCATTGCGGGACGTGTGGTGGTGAACCGGGGGGACGGTATTGCGAGTGTGCTGGTGAATCTGGATCGGGATCTGTGTCTGATTCCGAATCTTGCCATTCATATGAACCGTCAGATCAACGAAGGCTATGTCTACAATGCACAGAAGGATATGCTGCCCCTGCTTGGCGAAGGGACAGCAAAAGGGAAGCTTAAGGAGCTGCTGGCAGAAGCGGCAGGTGTAGAAGAGGAGGCTCTTTTAGGCTATGATCTTTTCCTTTATTTAAGGGAAGACGGACGCATCTGGGGAGCAGAACAGGAGTTTTATTCAAGCCCTAAGATCGATGACCTGCAATGTGCATTTGCCTCGAAGGAAGCCTTTTTACAGGCGGAGAATACCGGAATGAGTAAGGTACTTGCCATTTTTGATAATGAAGAGGTCGGAAGCGGTACGAAGCAGGGAGCAAAGTCTACATTTCTGTCAGATGTCCTTGCAAGAATTCAGGAGGGCCTTTCCCTTACTAAAGGAGAGAGTATCCGCCAGATAGCTTCGAGCATGATGCTCTCGGCAGACAATGGACATGCCCTGCATCCGAACCATACCGATAAGGCAGATCCAACCAATGCGCCGCGTCTTAACGGTGGTGTGCTGATCAAATATAATGCCAACCAGAAGTATACGACAGACGGCATTGCAGAGGCATTATTTAAGAAGATCTTACAGAAAGCGGCGATCCCGTATCAGGAATATACGAACCGGAGCGATATGGCAGGAGGCTCTACACTTGGAAATCTGTCCAACGAGAAAATTTCGTTAAATACCGTGGATATGGGGGCTGCCCAGCTTGCCATGCATTCCGCCTATGAAACCGGAGGAACGAAAGATACGGTTTCTCTTATGGAGGGAATACGCGCCTTTTACGAAAGCAGAATTCAAATGGAAGAAGATGGCAGATATCGTTGTTACTAAAAAGATGTAACGGTCAGCCCTGCCCATTCATAAGCTGCCGGATTGTATGGATTGGCTGATAAATATATGTGTTTTCCGGCATGGCTGAACTGTTACAAAAAGATTGCAATAACATATGGTTTTTGATAGAATAGGACTGGTCAGAAAGTTGATCAGTTCTTATTTGGTAAGTATTCAGTATAGGTCGAAGCATTTACTGCCAAGACCGTAAGAAAATGATTCAGTAATGCAAAATCCCATCGCGAAGCCGAATTGGAATGGATTTTGCATCGTAACTGTGAAGGTACTGAACAGTTACCTTATTTGATTAATTAGACAGGGAAATGGATTATGCATAAGAAGAGAATGCGACAATGGATTACGTTGTGTATCGTGTTTGCGATGCTCTTTTCCGGGATGTACTTTGAAAAGCTCAAGGTAGATTCCCAGTTTGTTGCGTGCAATTTCCCGGATAATCCTGCGGTCATCCGGGCTGCAGAACCGACGGCTGTTGTGGCTCACTATCGCAAGCTGAGTCAGGAATACCGTTCGGTAGCAAATACAATGGAAATCAGTTCCGGGCGGAAGAACCGCTCAGAGTCTGTAGAACTCCAGCTTCTGTTGCTAGTGGCAGGACTCCTTTCCATGTGTGTATGGCTGGCATTCTTACAGGGCTGCCAGCGTCTTTGTCATGCTGCATACAGCAGCTTCTTTATTATTTCCTATATACATAATCGGGATGGCAAGAAACGAATCTGTGCGTGCTAAGGTACGGTTTAGCTGAATCTGCTGAAAATCAGGTGGATTTGTGAAGCGTACAGAGATTGCAACTGACTCATAGAAGGTCTATGGGTTTATTTTGGTATGCACATTATTTTGGAAAATGGAGGATGTTATTCATGGGTGAAATGATTGCAGCCGTAGTTTTTATTGTCATCGCTGTTGCAGCCGGCGTCTGGGTATGGTGGCTTGAGCGGTAAAGGTTACTATGTGAAAGGAAGTAAATAAAATGAATATTGGATTATGGCTTATTGTTATTGTTGGTGGTGCTGTTGGAATTCTTTCGACTTTATATTGCGTTATTTCTTTAGTTGCTGTTCTGGCATATAAGATTTACAGAAAGGTGGTACATAAGATTCCGCTGTGCAATTGAACTTGGGAGAGCAGCGAAGACTGCATGATCTGCCATAAAGGATGATCGATAAATTTACTAATTATTAAAAATAAAACTGCCGTTCCGGTTCTCTTCCGGAACGGCAGTTTTTGAGTGTGCCATGCATATGAGATAATGATCCGGTGGATCATTTTTGAGTAGAGCACTTAGCGAGTCATTGCGAGCCTGGTGCGAATCATGCAAGTACACCTGGCAAGGTATTGTCGAGCCGGCGAAGCTTGCCATCAGAAATGAAGCCGCCGTCTTACTGCATCACGAAGCCGCTGCATGGAGAGCATGGCGATTAAGGCAATGACAATCACACTGCATACAGTAAGTACGATCGCAGACCAGCCTAAATAGAGCGGCCGGCTGCAGAAACGATCAATCAACAGCTCCAGTGCCACGCAGAATAACGCAATTTCAGCAAAGATATAAAGGGCTGCTGACAGGAATGAAAACCGGAAGGTATGAATCAGCAGAGTGAAGATCTCAGCCAGAATCGTAAGCAGTACCGTAACCGGAAGAGCCAGCTGGAAGAACCATTCACTGCTTCTGGTATTATAGGTAATGAGATAAAGGTAAATTCCGATTGAGATTCCGTCAAAAAGCAGGGAAACATAAATCGGAATTTTATTCTGGATAAATGCCGGCAGCAGGAATACGAACAAAACCAGACAGATGCCGATGATAAATAAGGACCACAGCGAGCGGGAATAAACGAACAGGTTTAAGGCCAGGCAGCTTAGTGAGGTCGCAAGCAGCACTACGATGGTAAACAGGAACAGATCCTTGCGTTTTACCGGATCGACCTGCCCTTTCACCGTGGGAAAAGGTGGCTCATAGGTGAGCCCCTCTAACTCATTAGGATTAATAACAGGTGTGTTGCATAAGGGACATTTCTTTAACGAAGGGTCAAGCTCGACCCCACAGTTCACACAGTATGACAATGTCAGGACTCCTTTCTTAAATAATAACCGGTTAGTCCCGGTTACTCTGTATGGTTACATGGACGCCGTCTTTCACGAGCTTACGGAAGAAGTAGCGTTCCACATCACTTTCGATGATGTTACTTGCAAAGTTAATGGTGAGCGTATCTTCAAAGCTGGCAATGGCACAGTTCGTCCGGCTCGAAAAGGGCTGTCCCATATAGATATCAAATTTCTCAATATAAGGCTTCATGTCGTCCGGAACCTTCAGGGCGCCCATATTGGTTAAACCGGCAGAAGAGTTCTTATCCTGCACGATACGGTAGAACTGGCGTACGACGAAATCCTTGATGAACAGCGGAACCACACGGATGACCGGATTGCGCTGTGTACTGGCATTTGTTGTAATATCACCGCGCAGAAACTTCTCATTAATATAATAACGCATGTAATGGTGTACCTGCGTAATGATTTCCTCAAAGGTATAGTCACCGAGGCGGGGATCGATGGAAGGGTAAACCATCGTAATAAAGTTTCGAAGCGTCTTTGATGGGAAGAATCTCCGTAAGTTGACCGGCATGGCAATTTTCACCGGGTGAAGCCGGATATGCCATTCATTCTGCTGCTTCTGTAACAGGGCATAAAGCAGAACCGAATTCAGATATTCGGTCACGGAGGCGTTGTATTTTTTTGCAACGGCGAGCACCTCAGAGGTACTCATTGCTCCCTCAATGACATTAAAGGTATAAAAGGGCTCCTTCGTTCCGCGGACACGGTAGGTTTTTTCTCCCGGACGGGGAGGACAGACCTTGGCATTGGCGTAGCGCATATAAGCGTCCTCTAATTCTTCCGGATCCGGTGTTTCGTGAATGTCCTTAACAAAATAGCCGTTCGAAATCTCATGCCCAAGGAGGCGCAGGTAATTCGCGGTAATGGTGTTTAAGACGAACATGCCGCCTGTACCGTCACCGAGAGAGTGGTGCGCTTCTAAGGAAATCCGGTTCCCATAATAGTAAATTCTCATGAGATAACGGTTGTTTGCACGGAAGGACATCGGCATACAGAAGTTACGGATGTCCGGCTGTACGAAAGGTCCGGGGCGGTGATTCGGTGTTAAATAACGCCAGAAGAATCCCTTGTGGATCGCTGTTTTAAAGATCGGAAACCGGGGAAGCGTCATATCGACTGCCTGCTGCAGAATATCCGGCTGAATCGGTTCCTTTAAAACAACAGATAACCGGTATACGGAGGAAAAGTCCTTCCGCTGGAGAGTCGGGTAAACAATTGCGGACAGATCCAGCTTGTACCAGACTTTCCTTTCATGCTTATGCAATTTGCTGGTGGCAACGTTTGATGCTGCCTGATTTTGACTTTTTTTCATGATTCAGTACTCTTTTGGTTTTCTGATAAAGCATTTTACAATCTTATTCAGTATACCACATTTTATGAAAATATGGTATGATATCAGGGTTAAAAGTTCAAAAGTCGTTCGTGCTTGCACGATAAGAATTTTGAACTTGGAACCCGCCAAACATGAGAAAGAAGCGATTTACGTAGTAAATCAGCGGATTTCGAATGTTTGAGAATTGCGGGAGCTGCTTTGCAGCGGAGCAATTCGTGGATATCAAGTCAAGGTTAAAATAGGGTTAAAAGGTCAGCAAAAGGTCAAAAAGTGTAACAGTTCAACTTATGAATGGAAAGACTGAACTGTTACAATGTGAACGAAAAGTAAGGAGGATCATATCCATGAGAAGAACCCCGAAGGAGAATATTAACCAGAGCTTTATTAACCTGATCCGCAAAGCTCATGGATTGATTGAAAATAGTGATATTGAGAAGCATCGTCATTCCCAGGATCAGATGGGAGCTTTATTTGGAAACAGCCGGGAAGTAGCAGTGACGGAAACCACCGTCGGATCAATGTACGCTGAGTGGATCCGTGTAGACCGCCCGCATTCAGGAAAGAAAATTATTTTGTACTGTCATGGCGGCGGCTACAGTACCGGAAGTCCGTTGTATGCCAGAACCCTTACCACGAAGCTTGCAAGCCAGCTCTCCATGGATGTGTTCTGTTTTGATTACCGTCTGGCACCGGAACATCCTTATCCGGCAGCGGTGGACGATGCACAGACAGCTTGGGATTATCTGATGCTGCAGGGTTATGGGGCGAAGGATATTTTTGTGGCAGGTGATTCCGCAGGAGGAAATCTGGCGCTGGCACTGGGACTGCGGTTAAAGAAACAGAAGCGGATGCTTCCGGCCGGCTTTGTGCTCATGTCTCCATGGACAGACCTCACTGTATCTGGCAAGACCCATGAGACGAAAGCTGATGTAGATCCGGTTCTGAATCAGAACTACCTGAATGAAATGATTGAAAATTATGTGCCACAGGCAAAGAAAGTGCAGATGGAAGCGGTAAAGCCTTTACAGGAAGCAGGCACTTTACAGGAAGGAAACACTTTGCAAACAGTAGGCACTTTACAGGAAAGAAATACTTTGCAGACAGCAGATACTCTACGTGAAGCAAAAGCTTTACAGGAAGGAAACACTATACGGGCGGCAGGCGCTTTGCAGGAAGGAAACACTATACAGGCAGCAGGCACTTTGCAGGAAGGAAACATTTTACAGGCAGCAGATACTCTACGCGAAGCAAAAGCTTTACAGGAAGGAAACACTATACAGGCAGCAGATACTTTACAGGAAAGAAATACTTTGCAGACAGCAAATACTTTACAGACGGCCGGAACGGAAAAACAGAAGCCTGGTGACAAGTCTGCCAATAAGGTGTTTGAAGAAATATTTGATACAGAATATTTACGGAATCCGGAAATTTCCCCATTATTTGGAGATTTTACGGGATTTCCGCCAACTTATATTCAGGTGGGAGATCTGGAAGTGCTGATGTCTGATTCCACCATGCTGCAGAAGAAGATGAGCGGCGAGGGGGTAGCAGTTTCTCTGGATACTTATAAGAATATGTGGCACGTGTTCCAGATGGGACCATTTAAGACCGCAGTGGAAGCTATTCACAAGTGCGGTGAATTTATCTATTCTGTGCAGTAAATAAGTTTGTGAATATTGGAGAGGCCGGTGGAAGTGATGGAAGGCGTTTGGACATAATCCGGTATAAAAAGGATTTTATGTCCAAAAAAATGAGAATAAAGATCCAAAACAACGGAAATATGCTTAAAAACAGCAAAATTCAGAAGAAATTTGGACATAAACAGTGAAATTTGAAGCTTATATGTCCAAAAGTAAAAATTATTTGGACATATTTTCTTATAAAGGTAGAAATATGTCCAAAACAGTATAATTAGAGTTACCGCGGCGGGAAAATAACCAGAGCCACCCCGGGAAAATAACCAGAGCCGCCGTGGGAAATAACCAGAGCCACCCCGGGGAAATAACCAGAGCCGCAGGAAAAAAACAGGCCACCCCGGGAAAATAACCAGAGCCGCCGGAAAAACAGGCCACCCCTGGAAAATAACCA
>ULTZ01001313.1_pt1 | contig 63361 bp, 52 predicted proteins | sample 1957981 | NCBI WGS metagenome assembly ULTZ01 (sample SAMEA4835745, study PRJEB28245) | human gut metagenome | biome: gut microbiome; material: fecal sample | place: Denmark | collected 2008
TAAGATGGCAGAAGAAGCTGCAAGCACTTATGGTTATGAAGTTAACCCTAAGTTCCACAAGATCTTCAACGATTATCATAAGACACACAATCAGGCAGTATTTGATGCATATACTGATGAGATGAAGGTTGCTCGTCATACTCATATCGTAACAGGACTTCCTGATACTTATGGTCGTGGACGTATCGTAGGTGACTACAGAAGAGTTGCTCTTTACGGTATCGATTTCCTGATCCAGAAGAAGACAGAAGACAAGAAGAACTGCGGTAACGGAACAATGACAGAAGACATTATCCGTTTAAGAGAAGAAATCGCTGAGCAGATCAAAGCCCTTAAGGGAATGAAGGAAATGGCTAAGATTTACGGCTATGATATTTCCGGTCCTGCTACGAACGCTAAGGAAGCTGTACAGTGGTTATACTTCGGATACCTTGCAGCAATCAAGACTCAGAATGGTGCAGCTATGTCCGTAGGACGTATCTCTACATTCCTTGATATTTATATTGAAAGAGACCTTAAGGAAGGTACCTTAACCGAGAAGGAAGCTCAGGAATTAATCGATCATATGACCATGAAGTTCCGTATGGTTAAGTTTGCTCGTATTCCTTCCTACAACCAGCTGTTCTCCGGTGACCCGGTATGGGCTACTCTGGAAGTTGGTGGTATCGGAATGGATGGCCGTCATATGGTTACCAAGAACGACTATCGTTTCCTTCATACTCTTGAGAACATGGGACCGAGCCCTGAGCCGAACTTAACTGTTCTTTACTCCAGTGCTCTTCCTGAGAACTTCAAGAAGTATGCAGCTAAGATTTCCGTAACGACATCTTCCATCCAGTATGAGAACGATGATGTTATGAAGCCGATCTGGGGCGATGACTACAGCATCTGCTGTTGTGTATCCGCTACACAGACTGGTAAGGAAATCCAGTTCTTCGGTGCTCGTGCTAACCTTGCTAAGTGCTTACTTTACGCTATTAACGGTGGTAAGGATGAGAAGCATCTTGATAAGGAAGGCAAGCATATGCAGTGTGGTCCTGAAATCGCACCGATTACTTCCGAATATCTTGACTTCGACGAAGTTATGCATAAATACGATATCATGCTTGACTGGTGTGCAGCTCTGTATGTAAACATCCTGAACCTGATTCACTATATGCATGATAAGTACTACTATGAAGCAGCTGAGATGGCTCTGATTGATACTGACGTAAGAAGAACATTCGCTACCGGTATTGCAGGTCTGTCCCACGTAGCAGACTCCCTGTCCGCTATTAAGTATGCTAAGGTTAAGGTTATCCGTGATGATCAGGGTTGCGCAATCGACTTCAAGACCGAAGGCGAGTTCCCTAAATATGGTAACGATGATCCGAGAGCTGATGAATTCGCTGTATGGCTTCTTAAGACCTTCATGGAGAAGATCAAGAAGAACCAGACTTACAGAAATTCCGAGCCTACAACCTCTATCTTAACCATTACTTCTAACGTAGTATATGGTAAGGCTACCGGCGCTCTTCCGGATGGCAGAGAAGCTTACAAGCCTTTCGCTCCTGGTGCTTCACCGTCTTACGGTGCTGAGCAGAGCGGTCTGCTTGCTTCCCTGAACTCCGTAGCCAAGCTGCCTTATGAGTATGCTCTGGATGGTATTTCCAATACACAGACCATGGCTCCTTCCGCTCTTGGACATGACCTTGATGAGCAGAAGAATACTCTGGCTGGCGTTCTCGATGGATACTTTGATCGTGGTGCTCATCACCTTAACGTTAACGTATTCGGTACCGAGAAGCTGTTAGATGCACAGGCACATCCTGAGAAGCCTGAATACGCTAACTTCACCATCCGTGTATCTGGTTACGCTGTTAAGTTCATCAGCCTGACCAAGGAACAGCAGGATGATGTTATCGCAAGAACCTGCCATAAGCATCTTTAATTTTAACAGGTTTCAGTGATCATTGATTAAATTGGGGTCGGGCAGTTGTCCGGCCCCTGTTTTTTTGAGTAGAGCACTTAATGAAATCGAGCCGCAGGTGAAGATTGAATTTAGTGTAGCAGGTAGAGTAGAGCATTTAAAGAATCGAGCCGCAGGCGAAGATGGAATTTAGTGCGAACCATACCTGGACACTTAATGAGAACAACCCTCAATAAATAAGACTATAATACGTGTAAACAGTTCATACTATAAATATCAGCCGTTGCTGAACAGTCACAATAAATTTAACCCCGCAGCTGCCGGTACGGCAGAGAATGGAGATTATTACGATGATTAAAGGTAGAATTCACTCATTAGAATCCTTTGGAGCAGTTGATGGCCCGGGGATCCGTTATCTTATCTTCCTGAAGGGATGTAATATGCGCTGCCAGTACTGCCATAATGTGGATACCTGGAATCCGGAGACGGATAATTTGCAGACTGCAGATGAGCTTTTGGATAAGGCAGAACGTTTCCGCAGCTATTGGGGCAAGCAAGGTGGAATTACCGTCAGTGGTGGAGAGGCATTACTGCAGATTGATTTCCTGATTGATCTTTTCAAAAAGGCACATGAGAGAGGGATTAATACGAATCTTGATACTTCGGCACAGCCTTTTACCAGGGAAGAGCCTTTCTTTTCCAAGTTCAACGAGTTATTAAAGTATACGGATCTGGTAATGCTGGACATCAAGCATATTGATGATGAAGAGCACAAGAAGCTTACCGGTCATACGAATGTGAATATTCTGGATTGTGCAAGATATCTTTCAGAACAGGGCATTCCGATGTGGATCCGTCATGTTCTGGTTCCCGGTATCACAGATAAGGATGAATATCTGAAGAAAACAAGAGAATTTATTGATACACTGGATACCGTGATGAAGGTAGAAGTACTTCCTTATCATACACTGGGAGAATATAAGTGGAAGGAGCTGGGTATACCCTATAAGCTTGAAGGAGTAGAACCGCCCACTCAGGACAGAATTGATAATGCAAAGAAAATTCTGGAGTTTTCTAAATATTAAAATAACGGTAACTATTCAGTTACAAATAACGTAAATAATAAGTAAATTTATGTTAAATCTATTTTGAAATTATTGATAAGAAAAGGTATCTGTGTTAAGATATCTTTACTTATTCTTATGAAACGGGGAATTGACAGATTATTCTATAAGAAAGGCGAATAACGGTTCTGTGTGCTTAAAGCCCCGGTTGCTGAATGAGGAATAGAACAGTTACGAAAGGCGATATATTGTTGAAATTTCTTCCTTCGAATCTCCGTGAAAAATTTAAAGAAACCTTAAAAGCAGTACTTCCGATCATAGCCATTGTGCTTGTGCTATGTTTCACCATTGCGCCGATTTCACCCAGTATTATCTTAATGTTTCTGGTGGGCGGTGTTTTGTTGATTATGGGAATGCTGCTTTTTAACGTTGGTGTGGATATTTCCATGACTCCGATGGGCGAACGTGTCGGTACGACAATGACGAAATCGAAGAATATCTTCATAATGATTGCATTAAGCTTCCTGCTGGGTGTGATGATTACGATTTCCGAACCGGATCTTCAGGTGCTTGCCGGTCAGGTTCCCTCGATCCCCAATATGGTGCTGATTCTTACTGTGGCTGTTGGTGTGGGCTTCTTCCTGGTGCTTGCTCTCGTACGTATGCTGTTTGGAATCCAGTTATCCCATATGCTGTTGGTATTTTATGCGGTTGTATTTACGCTGGCTTACTTTGTTCCGGGAGATTTCCTTGCGGTGGCGTTCGATTCAGGCGGTGTTACCACAGGGCCAATGACAGTACCGTTTATTATGGCACTCGGTGTCGGTATTTCTGCAATCCGAAGCGATAAGCGGGCAGCAGACGACAGCTTTGGTCTGGTTGCCTTATGCTCCATCGGGCCGATTCTTGCGGTTTTAGTGCTAAGTATGATTTACCGGCCGGATGTAAATGCCATGAGTACTGGATCCGAACCGATTCAGATTATGGATGATACGGTGCAGATGTGGCGTGCTTTTATGGAGGAATTTCCGGCATATATGAAGGAGATAGCAATTTCCCTTCTGCCAATCATTGTTTTCTTCTTTTTATTCCAGTTGATTTCAAAAGATATCCAAAAGCGGCTTCTGGTTAAGATTGTTGTGGGTCTTTTATATACTTATGCAGGTCTTGTACTCTTTCTTACGGGTGTAAATGTCGGATTTATGCCGGCAGGTAATTATCTGGGACAGACGATAGCGGGACTGCCGTATCGTTATATACTGATTCCGATTGGTATGCTGATCGGTTATTTCATTGTTAAGGCAGAGCCTGCGGTATTTGTGCTGACGAAGCAGGTAGAAGAGATTACCTCAGGGGCGATCAGTGCCAAAGCAATGGGAACGAGCTTATCCATCGGTGTATCGGTATCCATCGGAATGGCGATGCTGCGAGTGCTTACGGGTATTCCGATTATGTGGTTCATTATTCCGGGATATGCAATTGCGCTGCTGCTTACGTTCTTTGTACCGAAGATCTTTACGGCGATTGCATTTGACTCCGGTGGGGTGGCATCCGGTCCGATGACTGCAACCTTCCTGCTTCCGCTTGCCATGGGTGCATGTGAGGTTACAGGTGGCAATATCATGACCGATGCATTCGGTGTGGTTGCCATGGTAGCGATGACACCGCTGATTACGATCCAGATTCTTGGTGTGGTATTCCGCGTGAAGGAAAGTCAGGCACACAAGCGTGCTGCAGTTGGTGCAGATGTGGCTGTTCTTGCCTCCGGGGATATGGATATCATCGAACTTTAATTATGGATTTTGCATGGTGACTGTGAGCGATGGAACGGTTATCAGAAAGGGTAATCTATGAGTGACGTTTATATTATGACGACGATCATTGATCGTAAGAATAGTAAGAAATACATTGATTTATATAAGAAGGATAAGCTGGAGGTCATGTATATTACTCTGGGAGAGGGAACCGCGAGGGGAGATATTCTGGATTATCTGGGATTGGAAGCTTCGGAAAAGATGGTGATCTTCAATTTCGTGCAGCAACATGACTGGATGCTGACGAAAAAGAATCTGCAGCGGAAGCTTCAGATTGATGCGCCCGGAGAGGGAATTGCCTTCCTGGTGCCGTTAAGCAGTATCGGAGGAAAAAGAACACTGCAGTTTTTACTCGATAGACAGGAATTGCCGGAAAGTGAGGAATCGACATTGAAGGATACCACGTATGAATTAATTGTTGCAATTGCAGATCAGGAAAATTTGGAAATGGTGATGGATGCAGCCCGTGGTGCCGGTGCCTATGGTGGAACGGTGATTCATGCGAAGGGAACCGGCATGGAATATGCGGAAAAGTATCTGGGTGTGACAATTGCCGCAGAAAAGGCCATGATCTTTATTGTAACCAAAAAGGATCAGAAGAACAGCATTATGAAGGCGATCATGGAGCAGGCCGGAATGCAGACTCCTGCAAAGACGATTGTATTTTCGCTTCCGGTTACCGATACAGCAGGTCTGCGTCTTGTTGATCTTGACGAGGAGAATGAATAAATATCTGTAACTGTTCAAATTATCACGCAGATGATCTATGGGACAGGTTATTTAAAATCCCTTCATGGCATATAATTTTTTCTCAAGAATATCAAGTGCCTGTTCGTTCTGGTTCTGGCAGAAGCTGACTAATGCGTCTTCATCCGCATTTTTGAGGCAAGAGGTATCGGCACCTAATTGTACGAAACAGATATAATTATCAATGACTTCAATCCGGGAGGCTTCGACCTTGGCATGGTTTATTGGCTGCTTTTCGTAGGTTTTCAGAAGCTTTTCCCGGTACTGGTCAAGAAGGAGTTCCACGTTGGTAACCTCCTCCTCCTTGGCTTCCACAAGGATCATCATATCTGTACCGGCTTCGGTGTGTTCATACTCGGCAAGAAAGCTGTGGTACATTTCTTCCGGAATTCCGGTTAATTCTTCAAATTCTTCTGCGGTATACAATGCATTCGGCCAGTAATTTTCTCCCAGCATTTCCATAACAGATTTCCGAAGCTCACGCATAACGGGCGATAAGGAGTAAGTACTGTCTACCCTGGAGGTGTTTACCGTCTCGAAATCTTCATTTTCGTAGCTTTCTGTGGAAGGATAGATATTGTGAGCGAAGGAGCAGCCGCACAGGCATCCACAGAAGGTAACAAGGATAGAAAATACAACTATAGTCTTTTTCATAATCAGGTTCATAATTAATGGGATTCCTTTCTGAAACTATAATGATATGTATCGGGAGCCAGATGCGGTCATTTGTTGAACAGGACTTTACAGTAATTCTGTATAACATCAGATGGAATTTTAAATACTGGCTATAGAAAGGATTATTTCCGGAAATTAGACAAACTATACAATTGATGCTAAACTACAAGAAGTGCAGATTCATCATTTGATTAAGCGAGGTTACTTATGCTTTTTAATTCCTATATATTTATATTTTTATTTCTGCCTCTTGCGCTGCTTGGCTGGTATGGGCTGAACCGCTGCAGGGCATATGAAATGGCGAAATTATTTCTGGCTGTAATGTCATTATGGTTTTACGGCTATTTTAATCTATATTATCTGTTTGTGATTCTGGGAAGTATTCTGGTGAACTACCTGCTGAGCTTTCTGTTAAAGAGATTTTCATCACCGAAGGTATGCAGGGCCGGACTCTGGGCAGGTGTACTCTTAAATCTGGGTATTTTGTTTTACTTTAAGTATTATGATTTCTTCTTTGAAAATGTAAATGCGGTTTTTAAGACAGACTTTACACTGAGACATATACTGCTTCCGCTCGGCATCAGCTTCTTCACGTTTCAACAGCTCTCCTTTATCATTGACAGGGCGAAGGGCAAGGTAGAGCATTATTCCTTTATTAATTATCTGACCTTTGTTACCTTCTTTCCACAGCTGATTGCGGGTCCGATTGTTCTGTATAAAGAAATGATGCCCCAGTTTGAGGATACAGCTAACCGCCGTTTTAACAGTGATCAGTTTGTGAAGGGAATCATTATATTCACGATCGGATTAGGTAAAAAGGTGCTTCTGGCAGACAATCTGGCACTTCCGGTGAATTTTGGCTTTGAGCAGAATCTGTTTCTGGATACGCCGTCCACTCTGCTGATGATTCTGGCGTATACATTCCAGATTTATTTTGATTTCAGCGGATACAGTGATATGGCGATCGGTCTTGGCAAGATGTTTAACATCGAGCTTCCCATAAACTTCAATTCACCGTATAAGGCCTGCTCGGTGAAGGAGCTCTGGCAGCGCTGGCATATGACGTTGTCCCGGTTTTTCATCCAGTATGTATACATTCCAATGGGAGGAAGCCGTAAGGGCAAGGCGCGCACGATCTTTAATACGTTTATGGTCTTTTTCTTAAGCGGACTCTGGCACGGGGCGAACTGGACCTATATTGCATGGGGCTCCATGCAGGGCCTGCTGGTGATCTGGGATAACCTGGGAATAGTCGGTGTAAAGGGCTCGAATGAAAAGATGCCTGCAAAATGGTATATTCCAAGATGGCTTGGCTGGATTTTTACATTTGGATTCTTTAATCTGTCGCTGATTTTCTTTGGAAGCAGCAGTATGACGGCGGCCATCCAGTTATTTAAGAATATTTTTGCATTTAAGAATACAGGATATCTCTTCAAGCTGGCAGCAAATCTGGATATTCCGGAGTTTTACCTCATAAAACAGGTACTTACCCTAAAGTTCCCCGATATGCTGCAATATGCTTATGTGGTACTATTCCTTCTGCTGCTTGTTATCAGCGCCGTTGTGATCAGCCGGAAGAATACGCTTCAGATGGTAGCAGAGAATCCTTTCCGTAAAAAGCTGTGCGCATGGGTGGTATTTATTTTCGTATGGTCTGTGATTTCCTTCTCACAGGTAAGTACATTTATTTACTTCAACTTTTAGCAACAGTTCCGCCGTGCAGAAATCAACATATGAAGTCTGTGGGAGCTTGCTCACAACAGACTTCATATGCTGATTTCTATAGGGCGGACGCCCGAAAATGAAATAAGCAATATAAATTTATATAATAAGGAAAAAATATGACTTCAAGACAATTTTTAAAGCGTTTTTTCATAGGAAGCGGATCCCTGTTGTTGCTGTGCATAGCAGTTGTAGTGATCTTTGATCCTTTTTTCCAGTATCATAAGGCTCTTCCGGGACTGAAGGCAGTACTGGCAGATAAGGAATATCAGGTGGTCGGGACGTTAAAGAATTTTGACTATGACAGTGTGGTGGTGGGATCCTCCGTAGCGGAGAACTACAATAACAGCTGGTTTGATGAGGGCTTTAACTGCCATGTGATTAAAGCGATCCGTTCCTACGGTGCAACGGCGGATCTCTGCTATCTTCTGGATGAGGCTTTTGAACATCAGCAGTTAAAATATGTTTTTTATAATCTGGATCCGTCGGCTCTTGTTGCAGATCCGGAACCGACCTTTGAGCTGACGGGCTGTCCGATGTATCTGTATGATAATAATTATATCAATGACATTCAGTATGTGCTGAATAAGGGAGTCCTGTTTGAGAAGATTCCTTATATGATTGCGAAGTCTGTAACCGGTGACTATAACGAGGATGAATCTTATAACTGGGCACAGTGGAAGGAATTTAATTCCGATATGGCGTTGGGGCTGTATATCCGGAAGCCTTCCATTGCGGAAGAAAAGCCGGAGGATGCTTATCAGGAGCTGCTCTCCCAGAATCTGGAATTGCTGACCTCAAGGATCGAAGCACATCCGGAAACGGAATTCTATATTTTCATGCCGCCGTATTCCATGCTCTGGTGGGACAGCACTTATCGGGATGGTGACCTTAATGCGTATCTGTATAATATGGAAACAGCGATGAATACGCTGCTGGAATACGAGAATGTGCGGTGCTTTTATTTCATGAATGACCGCGAGACGATCTTAAACCTGGAAAATTATATGGATATCCTGCATTTTTCAGATGAAATCAATCATCAGATCTGCAATGATTTGATTGATGGAAAGTTTGAAGTCACAAAAGAAAACTGCCATGAAGTGATTGAAGATATGCGCTCCCTGGCAGATGAGATTGTAACGAAACTAATTCTTCCATACGAAGACAGGATTAAATTCGATCTTGTAGATGAAGAGTAAATGTTTCTATTAGATTTATTTATTTCCTGACCTGTTCCATAATGAGGCTCATAATGGTTTTAATGGCATTTAACTGGTTGCTCTTTGCCATGGCATCAATGTAATGCTGGCGTTCAAAGAAGAGCTCTGTCACCTTCTCACATAACATTTCAGGCGTCAGGGCATCGTCATCTAAAACAACGGAGAAGCCCTGTGATTCAAAGGATTTCGCATTCAGGATCTGGTCACCGCGGCTGCTGCTTGCGGATAAAGGAATGAGGACGTTGGGCTTCTTTAAAGCAAGCAGCTCACAGATGGAGTTTGCGCCTGCACGGGAAATGACAATGTCTGCCGCAGCAAATAAATCTTTTAATTCTGATTTCACATAATCAAACTGCTTATATCCGGCAGTGCCGTTCAGCTTTTCATCAACCTTATCCTTACCACAGATGTGAACGACTTGAAAATCCTGTAACAGGACAGGAAGTGCATCGCGGACGGCAATGTTAATGGAGTTCGCACCGAGACTTCCGCCGATCACCATAATTACCGGTTTGGAAGTATTAAAGCCACAGAAGGAAAGTCCGTCTGCCTTATTGCCATTTGCAAGTTCTTCACGGATCGGCGAACCGGATAAGACCGCCTTATCTTTAGGAAGCATGGCGAGTGTTTCCGGGAAGTTACAGCAGACCTTTTTCGCAACGGGAATACAAAGCCTGTTGGCAAGTCCGGGGGTCATATCGGATTCATGGATGATACACGGTATATGGAGAGCGGCAGCGGCCCGGACGACGGGAACACTGACAAAGCCTCCTTTGGAAAAGACCACATCGGGCTTAAGCTGCTTCAATATCTTCTTAGCCTCCCCAAAGCCCTTAATGACCTTGAAGGGATCCGTGAGATTCTTTACATCAAGATAACGTCGGAATTTGCCGGTGGAAACACCATAATAAGGAATATGAAAGTCTTCGATCAGTTTCTTTTCGATGCCATCATAGGAACCGATATAAGATATTTCAAAGCCTGCCTTTTGTAAATGCGGCAGCAGTGCAATATTCGGAGTAACATGGCCGGCTGTACCGCCGCCGGTCAGTACAATTTTATAACCAGTTGATTGTTCCATACAGATGCCTCCCATTTTGGTTCGATACATGAAAGTATAGCAGATTCCTTCTGCGTTTTCCATAGAAAGTCCGTTTTTTGTCGAAATAATCAGATAACTGATCCCTCCCATAATAAATATATAATTATATAATATATTCAGATAACTGTTCAGAATTATAGACAGGCATGGAGGAAGGATTATGTTGTCATTATTACAAAATTTCCATTTTTTATCTGTTTGTATGATAGTATTTCTATCTTTAAGTATTATATTCCAGACAATTGCAGGTGTGATGATTCACGTTTTATTGCAGGAATCTGAGAATATGAGTATGATCCGGAGTAACGCATTGAAGCAATGCCGCCAAAAGTACGTAAATTATTACAAATTAAATGGCAGAATGATAAACACATCCGTGTATGTGGATAAATTCATCAAAAAGCTGAAGCTGTTGGGGATACCTTTGACCAGATACCTGCAGCTATCCGGACAGATGATGTTTTTCTTTATCTTATCAACGGGGATCAGCATTTTCCTGCAGTTGTCATTTGGCAAAACACTGTTTGATATGGTTCCCTATTATTTAATCAGTATTCTGGGCTTGTATCTGTACTTTTCCGTGATGAGTTTTACGAACCTGGAGGAAAAAAAGAAGCTCCTTAAGATCAATCTGGTAGATTATCTGGACAATCACCTTTGCCCACGGCTGGAAACAGAGCTGTCGGCACTGGACGAGCTTAGACAGAAGGAAACTATGGGAAAAGCCGTTTCTGATAGAACGAAAGATCCGGGAATCGTTAATTTTTCCCAGCAGCAGGAGCTGGAAGCCCTGCTGGAGGAATTATTATACGAATCATGAAAATAAAGTAAGAATCGCCCTTCCTGTTTCGTCTATCCCGTTTTCGGAATTCTCTGATTGACGATAGCGCCTTTATATGGTATATCTAATAACAAGAAATGGTACTTATGTCCTATTTTCAAGTTATTGGAGATGGTGCTTATATTAGAAAAATGTGGAAAACATGGCAAGCTTGCTGTTACTGCACACATAGCTGCCGGACACGGGCTGTCTGGCTTCGCAGGAATATGATTCCGGAGTGAGCAGCAAAACTTTGCTTATCTTGTGTTGAAAGGAATTACGACATGAAGAGGGAACGGGGAATACTGATTTCCGTAGTCACAGCTGCATTGGTGATGGTGCTTTTATGTATTTTCTTTACGTCAGACCGTGCAGTTTCTGTAAAAAAGCTGAAGAAGTGTGTACCGGATGAGGTTCATTTTGAGGAGGATGGCAGAGAGCAGTATGATTTTCTGATGGAGGCATATGGTGAGGCACCCGGTTCAATTGTGTTTTATACAGCACATCAGAGTGTTGCCGTATATGCAGACGGAGAAGAGCTTTATACACTGGAGACATCAGACAGTATATGGGGTGATACACCGGGCTGGAGATGGTGCTTTGTCGAGCTCCAGGACGGGGTGAGCCGGGTCTGTGTACAGCTTACGCCATGCTACCAGATGGCAGCACGCCAGGAGCAGATCTTCTATATCGGTGGCGGGAATGATATATATATGGGACTGCTCCAGCAGTCGATGCCGGCGTTCCTCATAAGTATGATTATTGGGCTTGTGGGTTTATATATTACCCTATACTGGATAGTGATCAATAAAGGAAATCAGGTTGACGGAACATTACTGTATCTGGGAATTTTTTCTATTTTACTGGGACTGTGGTCTGCTAATGAGACAAATATGGCTGCACTTATTTTCGTCAATCGACAGGCATGCTCTTATCTTGCATTTGTTACCCTCATGATAATGCCGATGCCATTTCTCCTGTTTGCGAAGAGCTTTCTGGAGATCCATGACAGCCGGTGCTGGAAAATCATCTTTGTGATGGACTTTGCTGTGATCGTTCTGGACCATATCCTGAATATGACAGGGTTTTACGAGTTCAGGCGGAGCCTGTGGATGACACATCTGATCATTCTTCTGGTGATAGTGTACGTTCTTGTGGCTATTATAAATAAAATGGTGAAACGGCAGATTGACCAGAAGCTTAAGTATTGTGTGGGAGCACTGATACTGGTATTTCTGGCTGCCATAATCGACCTGATCGGATATTATAGAACCGGAAATAATGCCGGTGTATTCGGAAGAATCGCATTTCTGATTTTTATTCTCCTGTTTGGAATAGCGACAGCCAGACAAACGGTTGCAAGCCTGAAAAAGGTACGTCGGGCAGAGGAGCTTGAGCAGTTTGCCCTGAATGATTCCATGACGGGAATATATAACCGGAATGCCTATGATTATTATGTCAGAAATGAGAAGCAATTTGCCGGCTATATGATTGTGACCTTTGATTTAAACAATCTCAAGCAGTGTAATGATCATTATGGTCACCGGGCAGGGGATGCTTATCTTGTCAATGCGGCACGTATTATCGAGGATAATTTTGAACGTTACGGTAAATGCTACCGCATCGGCGGGGATGAGTTCTGCTGCATTATCCCGGAGGGAAGTGGCTGTAAGATCAGGAGCGTGCTCCGTAAGCTGCATCAGGATGTAGAGATATTAAACAATAAGAACATTATTCCGGTCGAGGTGGGAATTGCCTGTGGCTGTGCGGTTGCCACGACTGAGGATACCGATCTGGAAAAGGTGCGGGAGCGTGCCGATGAGGAGATGTATCAGAAAAAGAGAGAAATGAAGGCGGCATATTAATGCCGCCTTCATTTCAGACTGTAGACAAAGCTCCTTCCTGTGAGGGAGCTTTGTCTACAGTCTGTTTATTTATCGTTATCTTCTCTTTTCCGAATCATGCCTCTTACTTTTTATAGTACCATCTTCCTGTATAGGGTGCAAGTCGTCACTGATGGTTCGTATAAATAATTTTACGCGTTTTTGCTGTATTTTTCAAGGTGCAAGATTTGTATAATTCCGATAATTGTAGTATACTGTAGGAAAAGAATTTTCGTAACACATCAGTTCACCATGTATTACAGAAAAGAGGTTATATTTCAAATGAAAAAGCAAAGCAAAGTAACCAGTCAGTCTGCCATGCTGCAGCAAAACACAAGATCAACCTATCGGATACTGATCATCAGCATCGTTATGCTGATCCTGTTCGTCGGATCCAACATGTATCTGAGCCGGATCAATTCCCAGCAGCTGGAAGCTACCATGTATCTGAACCAGTATCGTCTGGGTTCCAAGACGCTGACCGCTGCCGTACAGTCTTACGCAGTCACCGGAGACCAGACCTACTATGACAATTATATGAAGGAATTAAACGAGGACAAAAATCGTGACATTGCCTGGGAAGGTCTTCAGAAAGACGGTCTGACCGACAATGAATGGGCACAGTTAAACCATATTGCTGAAATGTCCAACGGTCTGGTTCCTCTGGAAGAAGAAGCCATGGATAAGGTCGGTTCCGGAGATACACAAGCAGCTATTTCTTATGTATTTGGTGAGGAATATGAATCTACCGTACAGGAGATCACTGCAACCACAGATAATTGTATCAATGATATCCAGGCACGTATGGCTCAGAAGCAAAATACTCTGAATCTGATAATGATCACTACCATGGTGATTTTAATTCTCTGCTTCCTGACCATTGCCCGCAAGATTGTCACCACACTGACCATTGCAAAACAGGAACTGCTGATTCCCATTGTAAAAGTATCCGAGCAGATGAAAGTACTTGCGCAGGGACATTTTGACAGCCGTCTGGATCTGCCGGAGGATGACAGTGAAGTCGGCATCATGGTGCAGGCCGTTCATTTCATGAACGACAACTTTACCAAGATGATCACCGAGATTTCCGAGATCTTAGGTCAGATGGGTCAGGGCAATTACCGTGTAGAGCCTACGGAAGAATATGTCGGTGACTTTGTACAGATCAAGGATTCCATGGTGAAGATCATTGCCGATATGAAGAAGACACTGTCCACCATTCAGGTCAGCGCACAGGAGATCGATGGTGGTTCCGAGCAGCTGGCACAGGCAGCTACCGATCTGGCAGAAGGCTGTACCGCACAGGCCTCCAAGATTTCCGAAGCATCCCAGATGATCGACGCTATGGCAAAGAGTATTGAAGAAAAAGCCAGAGTTGCACAGGAGACCGCAGATATCTCCAAGCAGTCCGCACAGACGGTTGCTGATGGCAATGCCAAGATGCAGGAACTGAAAGTCGCAATCGGTGAGATCAGTAAATGTTCCGAGGAGATTCGTTCTATCATTCAGGTCATTGAGGATATCGCTTCCCAGACCAACCTCCTGTCACTGAATGCCTCCATCGAGGCTGCCCGTGCTGGAGAAGCAGGCCGCGGATTTGCTGTCGTAGCCGAGCAGGTCAAGAATCTGGCGGAACAGTCCACCGAGGCTGCCGGAGAGACCACAAAGCTGATCGAGAGCACCATCGATGCTGTCAACAAGGGAATCGCCATTGCAGAAGAAACCGAAGCTAACATGGATCAGGTAATGGAAGAAGCCGAGGCTTCTACCAAGCGTATGGTTGATATGGCACAGGCCCTTCAGACTGAAGTGTCCAGCGTCCAGCAGATCGATGAAAACATCGCTCATGTGGCCGGAATCGTGGACAACAACTCCGCATCTTCTCAGGAGACCGCCGCTGTCAGCGAAGAACAGTCCGCACAGGCACAGACTATGGTACAGCTGCTGCATCAGTTCCAGATCTAGTTTTCAGAATGATAAAGCCTGAGTGCTTCTAAAGAAGCCTCAGGCTTTTGTTCGTTATTTAATTGTTCGCTTCTTCTGTTTCAATTTCTAAACGCTGAAGTATATCTGAAATAATTCCTACATCTTCTATCCGGCTTATTCCAAAACATTTTTTACCAGCATCTTTGAGCGATGCACCAATATGGTATGCTGTCTCTTCATCTATAATAAGAAATCTGTCGTGAAAGGCTCCCGTATAATTCACAGTTAATGTTGGATACTGGCTGTTAAAATTTGCAATATCCTGACCCGCCAAACGGGTTCTGCGAACGGTATAAATTGTTACATCTACACCATCTTTCTTTTTTGCAAGAATGTTCAAAGTCCCAACATCAATATAATTGTCTATTAAGACTATTGATTTTTCCGCTTTTCCCACAAGGCTTATCAAAAGACTGAATGCATCATATATCTGTCCTTTAAAAAAGATTTTCTGCCCCACTTCTTCATGTTCAGAAATATAAGCAAAATCTGATCAAATTTCTTATTTGACTCCTTTTGAAGATGCATTTTCTGTGGTAGCAACACTTCAAAGTGTTTATTATTAATAAAGTACATACTTTTTGTCTACAGTCTGAAATGAAGGCGGCATATTAATGCCGCCTTCGTTCTATTCCGCTTTTTCTGTAATATTCTGCCTTGTCCTGATACATCTGCTTTTCAGCTTCCTGTAGCAAAACATCCAGATCTGTAGATACCTTATCCACCCAGACGGTGCCGATGGCCATGTTGACGGAATGCTCAAGCATCAGCTCCCGTAACCGGCTTACCCGTTCCGCTAACGTATCCTGGTCGATGGGGGAGCAGACCACTAATAACTCATCTCCTCCGATACGGAAGACTCCGTGATCACCAAATGCTTTGGTTAAACAGGCAGATGCTCTGAGGATCAGCTGGTCACCCATTTGATGTCCTACAGTATCATTCTCATGCTTCAGACCTGTGATGTCGCAATAGACGATACCGATGCTCTGCTCCTTATTGATCTGCTGCACATAGTTATTCATGGCAAAACGATTGCCAATCTTGGTAAGGGCATCCTTATAGCTTAAAGCTTCGAGTTTTCTCATCAGATTTCTCCGCCTGATACAGGAGACAAGAAAGGAGCCCATAATCTGAAGCATGCTGAATGTATATTCCAAAAGCATGGGTGGCGGATTATCCACTCCGTAAAACGCAATGACTTTTCCCTTATCATAGATAGGAACAACGACAATGGAATGAATCCCCTGCCGCTTTAAATTTTCATACTGTAAGGGATCCGATTCCCTCATTTCTTCCAGATCCTGAATGACGATACATTTTCCCTCATCAAAACAGTGATACCAGTTTGCACAGATCTCCGGCGGCAGATTCTGCAGATTGGCCTTTTCGGGCTTTATTCCGGCAGCAGTCCATTCGTAAGTATTGTCATCACAGCCGTTTTCATTCTTTTCGAAAATATAAGTTCTTTCACCGCTTAATGATTTACCGAGATACTCAAGAATAATCTGGATGGTTTCATCCGGAGTATCTGCAGAAAGTGCAACCTTAAGCCCTTCATTTACCAAAGCTCCCATATCCCGGTATTTCTGGATGACCTTATTCTGGGAACGCTCCTCGCTGATATCGATGGCGATTTCGATCCGGTACTTTTTCTTCCTTGCAGAATCGGCTATCAGAGTATCCTTTAAAAGCAGATATTTATCAATTACCGGATTATAGTAGCGCCATTCCTCAAAGGCTCCGACACAAAGCCGGTCGTTATTGCATATGCCACAGGGGGTGGAGGATTTCTGCAGGACCTCATAGCATTTCCTGCCCTTGATCTCCTCCAGTGATTTTAGTTCATAAGCATCCAGAGCCTTACGGTTCATGTATACAAGCTCATTGGTTTCAATATCGGTTGCATATACATATTCATTTAAATTCTCAAGAAACTGCCAGATATTCTCTATATTGTTCATTTGCCTCCAATCCATAACGGCTGACGTTATTGTTCTTATATAATAATATAGTACTTATTACTCAGTTCGATATAGAGTTATATACCAAATTTTCCATATAAAGTCAACTTATCTAAAGAGATCCCTTTGAATTCCACAATTTGCACAACAAAGGAGTCTTTTTTGGGTAAAAGGTACACAGCCAAGGAGCTTCTGTTAGGATAAAAGATGCTCAATTTTTTTTTTGAATTTGAAGAGTTTATCGTACAAAAGGTAGAATTTACAGAAAAGCCGGGAGAAAGCGATAGAAGGAGTTGACTTAAAATAAGAACTCTGCTATAACAAATTTGATGAAAACAAATTAATAGGAAGGAAGTACTAATTATGGAATCCAAAAAGAATACGATGAAGACAAAATTGGAAAATATGCACCTGAAGGAAAGAATAAGCTACGGATATAGAAAAGTGATCATTATGATGCTGGTTTCCGGACTTCTTTCCATCGTAGTTATAGGGGTATTGTTTGCTAATATGATGAATTATGTGTATCGTGTTAATGCAGCAGACCAGGCAGTAAAAATCTGCAGAATGAATGTCAATTCAGCAGCAAGAAACATTCGGGAAATGGCATTGAACGAGGATGTCTCTACCTATGAGAGCTATGAACAGACAGTAGAAAACCTGCTTGCAGAGGTTGGCTCCCAGCTGGAGATTATGAAACAGACCGGAGTTGTTCCGGATGAACTGTATACGGAATATTCTTCTGCTCTTAACGATTGGGGAAACATTGGAAATTCCATCATGAAGGAAATTATAGCAGGAAACCGGGATAAGGCAATTGAGGATATTCTGAATGAATGTACTCCTGCATTAAATAAGAGTGTTGAAACTGTAAAAAAACTGGATGAATTAACGGATGAACTGGACAGACGTGATGTTGCGAGTACCATCATCTGTGCGATAGTCGGGCTGGCCGGTATTGTTATCTGTCTGGTTTTTGCCTGGATATTGACAAAGGAAACAAGTAAAAGAGTACTTGAAACCATTCTTGAGCCGTTACGTGCGATTGAAGATGTTGCAAAGGAATTAACAGAAGGAAACCTGCACAGTAACCTGGAATATCATTCCGATGATGAAATCGGAAGACTGGCACACAATATACGTAAGTCCACCCGTATTCTGGGAACCTATATCGATGATATAGACCGTGCCATGAAGCTCTTCTCCGAAGGAAACTTTGATGTCCAGCCTGAGGTAGAGTGGAGAGGTGACTTCATCGGTATTCTGAATTCCTTTATGGCATTTGAGAAAAGCATGGCTGATACCGTGAAGGGAATCCAGCGTGTATCCGAACAGGTTTCAAGCGGTGCAGAGCAGGTAGCTGCAAGCTCCAATGATCTTGCGGAGGGAGCAACCAATCAGGCTTCTGTTGTAGAAGAGCTGACAGCAACCGTTACAGGTGTTTCGGAGCAGATCGAGCATAATTCGAATGCAGCAAAGGAAATCAGCGGAAGAGTCGAGGATCTGGGTGGTGCCATTCTGGAAAGCAATGGAAAAATGCGTGAGATGGTGGATTCCATGAATGAAATCAATCAGGCATCACAGGAGATTGACAAGATTATTGCAACGATTAATGAAATTGCTACCCAGACCAATTTACTTGCATTGAATGCATCCATTGAAGCAGCCAGAGCCGGAGAAGCCGGAAGAGGATTTGCTGTAGTAGCAAATCAGGTGAATGTTCTGGCAGATCAGAGTGCACAGGCTGCAAAGGAATCTGCAGCATTGATTGAAAGCTCTGTAAGTGCTGTGGAAAAGGGCATGGTGGTTGCAAAGGAAACTGCAGCACAGCTTGAAGAGGTAGCGGATACTTCCAAAATTATTACACGAGAGGTAACCGGTATTGCAGAGACGCTGGAGACGCAGACCGCTGAAATGAAACAGATTAATATCGGAATTGAACAGATTAACGATGTGGTACAGACGAATTCCGCAACATCGCAGGAATGTGCAGCTGCCAGTGAGCAGATGAACAACGAGGCAAATGGTCTGAGAGAAATGATCCGTAAGTTTAAGGTTGCAAAATTCGAGGCTTAGTATCATACCAGACACAATTAATACCATATGTGTAGTAGGGCATGAAATATCGGGAGAGAAGGTACAAGGTATTATGAGTATGGATGTTTACAAGGTAATTAAAGAGATTGACACCCAGAATGTTATTGAAATCATTGATCCTTGTATGGATGATTTCCTTTATATCTTTGATTTACAGAAGAATACGATGAAGATTTCGCAATCGGCGGTAGGACGTTTCCTGATACCGGACAGGATCCTTAACAATGCTTCGGATGAAATGCTCCATGCGATCTATGAGGAAGACCGTGCGATGCTTGCAAAACATATGCGTAGTATCACAGAAGGCAAGGAAAAGATTCACAATCTGCACTATCGCTGGCTTGATAAAATGGGAATGCCGGTATGGATTAACTGTCGTGGAGTAGTAATTGATGATGAAAACGGCAGGCCGGGTTATCTGATCGGCTGTTTGAATGAAACCGGAAAGCCGCAAAGAGCAGATAATGTCAGTGGACTTTTGGGAGGATTAGAATTCTGTTCTTATCTCCACTCGCAGGCAAAACCGATTACACATGGCTTTCTTATGCATATAGGAATTGATAATTTCGGGGCGATTAACGGAGCATCGGGCTCTCTTTATGGAGATTATATCCTAAAAAGTGTAGCAGACTGCATGACAGAATGTCTTTCCGGAGGCCAGAGGCTGTATCATCTGGTAGCGGATCACTATGTGATAGCGGATCTGGAAAGTCATACGAAAGAGGATGCCGTACAGTTAAGGAAAAGGATCTGCGATAGAATAGAGGATTTTATTGTTGCGGAAAAATATGAAACGGTATTTACCGTTTCTGTCGGAGTTATTGATGCAGAGACTATTTCGGAGGGCTATGAGGAGTGCCGTAAGAAATTTGAGTTTTCCCTGAAGCAGGCAAAGACCAGAGGAAAGAAGGGCTTTTATTTTTTCAATCAGGAGGATTATGAGTCTTTTCTGCAGAAAGAAAAAATCGTCGCTGCTCTGCGTAATGCAATCGCAAATGAATTTGAAGGCTTTGAGGTATATTATCAGCCGATTGTGGATTGTGCATCAAGGCGTATAATAGGAGCAGAGGCACTGATGCGCTTTTCCATGATCTCCGAAGGAGAGGTGGAAAGGATTTCCCCGTTTGAGTTTATTCCTCTGCTGGAGGAGACTTCATTAATTATTCCTGCAGGAAGATATATTCTGAGTGAAGCAGCGAAAATGTGCCGTAAGATGCAGCAATATATTCCGGGCTTTAAGATGAACATAAACATTTCCTATGTCCAGATTCTGCAGGGAAAGATTGCGGATAAGATTATTTCTGCAATACAGGAGAATGAATTGAAGCCGGAATGCATCTGCGTGGAAATGACCGAAAGCGGGTTTATGGATATGACGCCTGCTTTTTGCGAATTCCGTGAAAAGCTTGAGGAGAACGGGATTCCGTTTGTGATTGATGATTTCGGAACAGGTTATTCCAATCTGCATTGCATCAGGGATATGAATCCTGGCTGTGTTAAAATGGACAAGGATTTTACATCAAAAGCAATGAGTAATAAGAGAGATTATGAGCTGTTTGAGAAAATCATTGAAATGGTACACTGTATAGGGATCAAAATCTGTATAGAGAGCATAGAAAGAGGAGAATGGCAGCTGGCTATGAAGAGGCTGAAGGCTGATTATCTGCAGGGTTATTTTTTTGGAAAGCCATGCAGTAAAACTGAGTTTATTGAACAGTTTGTTTAATATCATAAATATTTATATAGTGAAAAACTAAAAAACTTCTTTGCAGATGTCCTACGATCTGGAAAGAAGTTTTTGTTTTTACTTGGTGACGGAAGAAGAAAGGGATATGTGTATCAGGATATTCGGAAAAATCTGCAGAAATGCGGATAAGCATTTAAAAAATGCCGGGAAGTGAGATGATTTTGTAATTATTCAGACTGATCATTTTACAGCATGACCAGTCCATGTTCTGATCTGTTATTCGGTCGGGTGATCCTTTCCCATGAACTGATAGTGGATGGCATTGTGCGGACATGCTTTCATGCAGGCGCCACATCGTATGCATTCCGGGTGGTCAGGTGTTTCGAGGACGTTAACATCCATTTTGCATGCCTTCGTGCACTGCATACATCCGACACAACGATCGTTCTCCACCTTAATGCGGAGGAAGGATACTTTATTAAATAAGGAATAGATGGCTCCAAGCGGACAGATCCACTTGCAAAAGGGTCTGTAAAACAGGATGCTTAAAATCACAACAGCAATCAGAATAAGGCTTTTGTAGGTAAACAGCTTCCCCAATGCCATGCGGATTGAAGCATTGCTCAGGGAAAGAGGGATGGCGCCCTCCAAAACTCCCTGCGGACATAGATATTTGCAGAAAAACGGATCGCCCATTCCAACTGAATTCGTTACAAGCATGGGAAGCAGAATAACGAAGACGAGAAGGATGATATATTTCAGATATCTCAATGGCTTAAGCTTTCCGGTAGAAAATTTTTTGCAGGGAATCTTATGGAGCAGATCCTGAAACCATCCGAACGGGCACAGAAAGCCACATATGAATCGTCCGAGGATTACCCCGAATAATATAAAAAATCCGGTTATATAGTAGGAAAATTTAAACCGGGATGATCCGACTACCGCCTGAAACGCGCCAATTGGGCAGGCACCTGTGGCAGCAGGACAGGAGTAGCAGTTTAGTCCAGGAACACATACGGTTTTCGCATTGCCCTGATAGATTTTTCCCTTGAAAAAATTGGGAAGATGGATGTTGGTAAGCAGCGTGGCAGCAGCCTGTATCCATCCTCTCAGGTGTTCTAATCTTTTTGATATCATGTTTGTTTTCTTATCCAATTCCCACACACTCCAGACATAATTTTATTGCCTTACCGAGAACAACGGCAGCTTCGCCACGGAATGCACCGTAGACGATCATCAGGATGCCGGTAAGGAGAAAAACAAATTGGGTTATTCTGATCGGTTTCAAGATATTGGTTACTCCTTTGTCTGTTATCTGGTAATGATTCAGAGTCATGTGATCATGACGTTCTGAATCAACAGCTATAGCTGTATTATACAATCAACGATTTAAAATTTCTGTTAAGATTTGGTGAGTATTTGAGAAAATAATTTGTGGAAAAAATTTGTCCATCCTCTGTCCGGATGAAGAGACAGGGGATGGACTAATGGCATTAAGATCAGTATTTCTGTGAAATGATGTCCGGATTAGGTTCCTAAGACCAGATCACAGGTAGCACTATGATGTGGATCACTACATTTGTTGCATTGATAGTAAATATGATAACCGGATTTCGTTTTTTTGACGACGAAGATACCAGCCTTCATTTTTATAGTATCGCCGTTTAGAGAATCGATCTGCTTTAGTCCAATATAACCTGTTTCTCCAGAGGTTTCTGCAGAAAGAGCCTTTACCTTTGGATTATATTCTCCGGTAGATACATAATCAGCCTGGATCTCATCATAATATAGCTTCAGATTGGCCCAGTCTCTGGCAACGCCTGCCTTGTGGATATATTTGATATACATGGGGGCACATACGACAACCAGTACGGCCATGATTGCAATAACAATGATGAGTTCGACTAAGCTGAAGCCTTTATCTGTTTTCTGCTTTTTCATTGTAAAATGTCTCCTTCTTGTCACCTTCTTTAATATTATTTTTCATAAAACGGTTTAAAGCTGCAGGCGGATCCTGTAACTTACCGCTTTTTTGGACACCCATAGTATATCGTCATCCGGGAAAAAATAATAGTTGGTGAAATAGACAATTAATTCATTAAAAACCTCAAAAAATAGTACATAAGTACCAATAAACTACTTATTGCCGTGGCAGTTCAGCATTATCATTGGGAACAGTTCAGACCTGCCTGTTCATAAGCTGCCGGATTGTATGGGATTGTATGGATTGAGTGCAGTATAATTGAAAATTAAAGAGAAATTTGCTATGATATTAATATACAAAAATAACCGGAAAGGGGAAATAAAGCTGCTATGAAAAAGGTTGTTATTTTCGGAGGAGGTACAGGGTTATCCTGTATTTTGTCCGGACTAAAGCTTTTTCCGATCGATGTGACAACGGTAATTGCTGTCAGTGATAATGGAAGCAGCACGGGGAAGCTGAAGGAAGAGCTGAATATACCGGCAGTAGGGGATGTCGGAAAGGTATTGCTTTCCATGGCTAACGTGGATGAAGATTTTATTGATCTTTTAAGCTACCGCTTTGAAAAGGGCTCCCTGAATAATCATCCTGTGAGAAACATCGTGCTTGCAGCCCTGATTGATCTGAAGGGAAATCTGACGGAAGCAACCAAATATATGTGCAAGCTTCTGGATATTAAAGGGACAGTGCTTCCGCTGACGGGTGAAAAGATCGATCTGGTTGGTGAAAGCACGGAAAGAGAATATTTTGGAGAAGAGGCTGTCAGCAGGAATATAAGGAACATCAGCCGTCTGAGTTATGATCATGATATTAAAATTGAACAGGAAATCCGGGAGAAGATCGAAGAGGCAGATCTGATTATTTTCAGTGCGGGAAGCCTGTATACCAGTATTGTTCCGCATCTGCTTGCTCCTGAAGTGAGGAGCGCTCTGGAGGAAACGAAGGCTCCGCTTTTATACATATCCAATCTGGTAACACAGCCCGGTGAGACGGATATCCAGACCGTCAGCCGGCATGTGGAGATATTGAATGAGTATCTGGGTTCCCGTAAGATCGATCTGGTGGTTGCAAATAACGGAACAGTGGATGAGAATGTGCGGGAACGGTATTTAAGTGCAGAGAATAAGCGAATCGTCCAGGTGGATCATATTACATTGGAAAAGATGGGGGTTCAGATTATAGAGGATGATATTTTCTGCATTGAAGATGAGAAGATCAGACACAATGCATTAAAGACGGCATTTCTTATCTTTTCCTATCTGATGGAAGCATAAAAAGTATGGGGATAAGGGAGTTATAAAATGGGTAAGCTGAAAAACATATTGTTCATGGATGTGGATAATCCAAATGAAAAAGCAGATGGTCCCATTGCTTTGCGCATCAGCGCCATTGTTATGATGATATATCTGGCGGTGATATCCGTTATGCTGGTTATGGGGCATCGTGTCTTATGGATGGTCGGGAATCTGTTATTTGTGTTAATATATGGATATCTGATAGGAATGACCTATCGCAATCATACAAGAATAGCACTTATATTGTACAATGTGGTTACAGTTGCGGCTGTTTGTTTTAATGTGGGTCTGATCGGCTGGAACATCGGCATACAGCATTTTCTGTTTGTACTTGTTTTGATGGATCTGATTTTTACGTGTAGGAATAGATGGAATCAATGTGCAGTAGTGCTGTTTTTGTGTGTGATAAGGCTTGCTTTGTATTTTTATTGCCGGATGTATGCTACGACCATACAGCTGCAGATTTTTTATGATATTTTTTTACAGGTATTTACAACGGTTGCTGTATTTTTCATGCTCTATTTAAATGGAATGATGCTTGCCAGGGATTCGCAGATAATTGAAAGAAAGCTGATGAAGTATAATAAAGAGCTTCAGAGGGCTGCTAACACGGACATGTTAACAAAGCTATGGAACAGGCTTTTTTTGATGCAGTATATGGAGAAAAAGGTTGCATCGCCGGATATTTTTCTGTCAATTGCGATTGGCGACATCGATTTCTTTAAGAAGGTCAATGACACCTATGGACATGAGTGTGGTGATGAGGTATTAAGAACACTGGCAGCTGTCTTTAAAAAGGAAATGGAAGGCCACGGTGTAGTGGCAAGATGGGGCGGAGAGGAATTCATCTTTGTGTTTGAGGGTGTGAACGGAGATGAAGCAATGGTGTTATTGGATCATTTACAACGTGCGATCCGTGATACTGTAATCAATTACGAAGGTCTGCAGCTTAAGGTGACAATGACGTTCGGACTTGTTGAATATAATACGAAGCTTAGACTGGATGAAAATATTAATATAGCAGATGAGCGTCTGTACATCGGAAAAGAAAAGGGACGCGACCGGATCATATACTGACCTATAATAAATCATTGAATCGCATGCTTTTAGTCGTAATAGCATTCGAATTGAGAACTTTATTGAAATTCCGGTCAGATGATAGTATAATTTATGCGGATTTATATGAACATAACTATAAAAGCACACAAGGAGGAATCAGTTATGCTTAACTGGAAAAATCTGGACACCCTTGCTTCTTATCAGGAACTTGAGAAGACAGACCGTGTCAAGCTGGAAGAAGTGATGTCTGGTGAAAACGGTGCAGACCGTGTCAAGAATTACAGCATCCCGATGGTAGAAGGTCTTACTTATAATTACGCTGCAAAGGCAGTGGATAATCAGGTACTTGAAGTACTTGCAAAGCTTGCGGAAGAAGCACAGCTTGTAGAGAAATTTGAATCCCTTTACAATGGTGCGGTAATTAACACGGGCGAGAAGCGTCTGGTTCTGCATCAGCTTACCCGTGGACAGCTTGGAAATAAGGTAGAGGCTGATGGTGTGGATAAGCGTGAATTCTATGTGACACAGCAGAAGAGAATTGCAGAGTTTGCAAATAAGGTACATGCCGGAGAGATTACCAACGCAGCAGGTGAGAAGTTCACCACAGTTGTACAGATCGGTATCGGCGGCAGCGACTTAGGTCCCCGTGCGATGTATCTTGCATTGGAGAACTGGGCTAAGAAGAACAATACCTTTAAGATGGAAGCAAAGTTCATCAGTAATGTGGATCCGGATGATGCGCCAGCCGTATTAAATTCGATTGATGTTGCACATTCCCTGTTCGTACTGGTTTCCAAGTCCGGTACAACCTTAGAGACCTTAACAAACGAATCCTTCGTTAAGGATGCTCTTGCAAAGGCCGGATTAGATGCTTCCAAGCATATGATCGCAGTTACAAGTGAAACCTCTCCTCTTGCAAAGAGCGCAGATTATCTGGCAGCCTTCTTCATGGATGATTACATCGGAGGCCGTTATTCCTCTTCCTCCGCAGTAGGCGGCGCGGTTCTGTCTCTGGCATTTGGACCGGAAGTATTTGCACAGTTCCTGGATGGTGCAGCAGAAGTGGATCGGCTTTCTGCAAACAGGGAGCTTATGAAGAATCCGGAAATGCTCGATGCATTAATCGGTGTTTATGAGCGTAATGTACTGGGATATCCTGCAACCGCAGTTCTTCCTTATTCCCAGGCACTCAGCCGTTTCCCTGCTCATTTACAGCAGCTTGATATGGAATCCAACGGCAAGTCCGTAAACCGTTTCGGCGAGCCGATCAACTATGTAACAGGACCGATCATCTTTGGTGAACCGGGAACCAATGGACAGCATTCTTTCTATCAGTTATTACATCAGGGAACTGATATTGTACCGTTACAGTTCATCGGATTTAAGAACAGCCAGATTGGCACGGATGTTGTTATTCAGGACAGCACCAGCCAGCAGAAGCTCTGTGCAAACGTAGCAGCCCAGATCGTTGCATTTGCATGTGGTAAGGAAGATGAGAACCGCAACAAGAATTTCGAAGGCGGCCGTCCGTCCAGCATTATTATCGGTGAGGAATTGACACCGGCTGCTTTAGGTGCGCTGCTTGCACACTTCGAGAACAAGGTAATGTTCCAGGGCTTTGTATGGAATATTAACAGCTTCGATCAGGAAGGTGTGCAGCTGGGTAAGGTGCTCGCAAAGAGAGTGCTTGCACATGATACCGATGGAGCACTGAAGGTTTACAGTGAGCTGCTGAATATTTAACTCTTAAGTTAATAAACAGGTTGGGTATAGATGAGTATCACTATGGAGGAATTCTGTAGTGGTACTCATTTTCTATTGGAATCAATCTACGGTATCTGGCACCTTTGGACAGTTGAGGTAATAGGATAAAAATGATACAATAAGTATCATATAACTCATTGGAATGCTATTTGTTTTGTATCGTTGTGAATAGCTGTTAAATTGTGAAAAGGAGAGCGGAATATGAATGTAAAGAAGGCGTTATTTTATGCGGCACCGGTGGCACTTGCCGGATTTCTGTATTTGGGGGAAGCGACAGGAATCGGAGAGGTGCTGGCGAAAACGGTGAAGACAGTGATTCAGACGGAGACAGTAGGAGATTGGGAACAAGTAATAATATATCAAAAGACAGATGGGGAATTTACAACAGAAAACTTTATTTATAAATTATCTAATGCTGATCCGAGCGGCTCATATGTGTACCATAAATATCCAATAATTAAGACCGATATTGTAACCGAAACCGAAGTACCGGATGATTCACAGTCAAGTGATGTGAGCGTGAAGGTTGTGCCGACGGTAGATCCGGAAGCGGAAGCAGCACGGGAGAGGGCACGACAGGAGGCAATCGAAAAGGCACGGGAAGAGGCAGAGGTAAAGGTACAGAAGGAAGCAGAGCAGAAGACGGAAGATTTTGCGAAAGAGATTGCGAAGATGACGGAACAGGCAATTCAGGCTTCTTCAAAGGCAGATGAGGTAAACGGAGAAGCTGCCGGGACACCTATTGCGGTCATTAAGACGGATTATTTCACCTGCTTTACACAGGAGATGTTAAAACAGCTTGCGGCCAATCCGAATGTAAATTATGAAATCCATTACCGTTATCAGGGAAAGCGTTATGTGGTGGTAATTCCTGCAGGAACCGATTACAGTCAGCTTAAGGATTCAAATGGATATTATGGATTCCGTTATCTGGACAGTATTTTTGGTGGTTATGAAGAGGGAACAAAGTAATTACTATGATTAGTCTTATCATTATCTTAGAGGTGATATTTCTTAGCATCAGCGGCATATATTATATGTCGCTGATGGCATATAAGGGGCAGGATCAATTCCATAAGAAGAAGGTTGTACTGGCAGTAGTAATGTTTGGCTGTTCCATGCCGGGAGTACTTACCTGTGTAACGGGAGATTTACAGGAAAAGGAGTGGGAAACAGGTTTTCTTACTTGTTCTCTCACGCTTCTGGTGATAGCGGTTGTATGGCTGCTCTTTCTGTTGAGAGAGAGATTACGCAATCGTCTTTTATGGGAAGAAGAAAAGGTATCCATCCGGGAGGAGATCTTTCAGGCGGATTCTGTGAAAGAGCCGGTTACCCGGAAGCAGATCCTGTGTTTAGTGGTTTTGACATTTGTTTATGGTATTCTGATCTTTTATCGTCTGGGAAGCCGGGAGACTCCGCAGACCTCTTTGGAGCTTTCTACAGACGGAATCAGGGATGAGATTGTACTTGATCTCGGAGAAGAGAAGGATGTAGGAAGCGTTCAGATTTATCTGGGGCATATGGTGGACCGGCTGGTTGCGGTTTCCTATTATGATACAGAGCAGAAACAGTGGGTTCCGTTGGAAGAGGAAGTAACGATGGAATCCAATTATTGTTGGAATACATTGGAGATTCATCATAAGCTGCGTTATCTGGGTCTGGTGTCGCGGAATGTAAGTGCCAGTTATCTGGAGATGGTCATTACAGGTGAGGATAGGGAACATCTGCTTCCGGTAAACGCCGAGGATTATCCGGAGCTTTTTGATGAGCAGGAACTGTTTCCGGAGGAAATGACCTATTATGATACCACGATGTTTGATGAGGTGTACTATGCAGGAAGTGCCTACGAATTTTTACAGGGAATGCAGATGTATGAGATCACGCATCCACCCATGGGAAAGATACTGATCGCCATTGGGGAAGGGTTGTTTGGAGTAACACCGTTTGGCTGGAGGTTTGTCAGTGCTTTGGCAGGTGTATTGCTTGTTCCGCTCTTTTTCTGGTTTCTGTATCTTGTCACTACGAATGGAACGGTTGCCTTGATCGGAACAGTATTGCTGTCTATGGACTTTATGCATTTTACATTATCAAGAATTGCCACACTGGACAGCCTGGCAGCATTCTTTATTTTGCTGATGATTACCCTTCTGATCTATGGATTAAAGCTGGCAGACCGGGAATTGGCAGAGGGTAGAAAAGCTCCATCGATGAAGCTGGTGGCCTGGATGATACTGGATGGTCTTGCTGTTGGAATGGGAGTATCCACGAAATGGACAGGGTTTTATGCAATGCTGGCCATGGCAGTATGTTTTCTGTTCTTTATCGGAACTTGGTTTCGGAAACAGAAGAAAAACAGGAAGCCGGTCCGGTATGTCGTTACTTTATGTATCGAAGGACTGGGAATCTACAGCCTTTTGCCATTGGGGGTATATCTGCTTTCCTTTATACCGCAGATGAAAGCGGAAGGTGCAAGGAATCTGTGGGAGGTTATGTGGAATGCTTCCCTGTATATGCTGAATTTTCATAGTGAGATTGTGTTTAAGCATCCTTACGAAAGTCCGTGGTATACCTGGCCTCTGGATCTGGTTCCGCTGATGGACGCAGGGGATTTTATCGGAGAGGATAAGGTAAGCCTTATTGCAACCTTTGGGAATCCTTTGATCTGGTGGGCCGGAATTGCAGCATTTTTTTATCTGATCTGCAGAGTAGTCCGGAAGAGAGATAGGCTGGCAGGAATTCTGTGCTTCTCTTATCTGATGATGCTGGCTCCATGGTTCTTTATAAAAAGAACGGTATTCATTTATCAATACTATGCAAGCAGTATCTTCTTATGTGGAATGCTGGGATATACCTTATGGCTTATAGGAAAAAAGAAGCGGCAGGCGATTTCTGTTTTTCTTGAGGCAGCATTTTTCCTGTTTCTGATGTTCTTTCCGGTAATTTCCGGCATGACAGTTAAGGTAGGTCATATTACCTCGTATCTTCAATGGTTTGAGACCTGGCAGTTTGTGATTATGGGAGGAGGAGCATGAGAGAGTATCGTTTTGATGTAAAGAGGTGTTTCACTCCTGAAAATGTGGTAAGGTTATTGTTTGTCTGCGGCTGCATTTTAAGAATCTGGTATGCGGTGGTGACCCCGGTGACCATGCGGGGGCATGATATCTGGGAGTTATCTGTAAATGCGAAAGGAAAAGCCGCTTATCTGCTTCGTCTCATAGAATGGGGAAAGCTTCCGGATTCCTATGAGCTGCAGTTTTACCAACAGCCGTTTTATTATCTGTTAAGTGCACTGGCAGCAGCGGTGATGCGTGGCCTGACCGGGATAGAGGACGCAGCCTTTCTTGTGAATGCCGGAAAAGTGGTATCCTGCATTGCATCCTGTTTTTCCCTTTATTTATCGGAACGACTGCTTCGGGAATTCTGTTCGGTCAGGGTAAGAGGATATGGAATGGCGGTTCTTAGCTTTACACCGGTTTTCTGGCTGACAGGTGGAAGACTGGGAGAGGATGCCCTGACCTTTTTCTTTATGACAGCGGTGATTCTTGGAACAGTGGAATGGGAAAAGCAGCCGGACTGGAAACATACCATTTTGCTTGCCGTTCTTTACGGGTGTGGCATGATGACGAAGATTTCTCTGGCATTTCCGGCATTTTATACAGCATATATTTTCTGGAAGAATCGTAAAAGCAGCCGGTTTATTCCGAAAATGGCAGTATTTGCAGTATTTGCGCTGCCGCTTGGACTGTGGTATTCGGTACGGAACTTTGTCCTGTTCGGGCAGCCGTTGGGATATGTTCCTTCTATGGGAGAGATTCTTTATCGTGGAGACCGCTCTTATGTGGCACGTTTTTTGAGTCTGGACATAAAGAACTGGTTAACATCGCCTTATGCGAATCCATATCAGGACTATAATTTTCCGGTCTATCTTTTGAAATCGGAGCTTTTTGGAGAATTTATTTATGATATGCCGGTCTGGATTCCCACGCTGCTGCTCTTATTCAGTACGTTGCTGACGCTCTGTGTTGCAGGAATCGGGATTTACAAAATCTGCAGATGGAAGTCCATTCCGGGAGAGAAACGACCTCTGATCTGGGGACTTTTATTTGGTGGATATGCAGCAATCTCCTATTGGAAACTGCCGTATGGCTGTTCCATGGATTTCCGGTATTATATGATGCTGACGGTCTGTAAGGTGCTTGTGCTGTGCTGCTTTCTGGATGAAGAGCCGGAGGGACATTTTGCACAGGAGCAATTGCTTTTGCAGAAGGGATTAAAAGGACTTTGCTTTCTTTTTGCCGGATTTTCCATACTCTTTTTTGTGATGCTGTAGGTTAATTAAGGAATTTTCTCATTGAGTTTATTCCTATGGACAATACAGGAAAAATGTGTATAAATAATGGTGTAACGGAAAAACTTAAGAAGAAAGGAGTTTGAGACTATGACAGAGATTCATTTGACAGCAGAGAATTTTGAGAAGGAAGTATTACAGTCCGAAATTCCTGTTTTAGTAGATTTTTATGCAGAATGGTGCGGTCCATGTAAGATGCTTTCACCTGTAATTGATGAGATTGCGAAGGAATATGAGGGAAAGGCTAAGATCTGCAGGGTAAATGTGGATGATGAAATGGAGCTTGCACAGCAGTACCGCGTGATGAGTGTGCCTACCGTACTGGTATTTAAGAATGGACAGGTATCCGGAACCTCGATTGGCTATGTCGGCAAAGAGAAGCTTACGGAGATGCTGTAAATATTCGGCTGATCATTGGAAAATACTTGATAATCTTTTGCGTTATTGATAGGATGAGAATCCGGTAGACGAATGAATCGATCGAAGGAGAACGAAAATGAGTAAGAAGAAAAAGATTACTCTGATCTCAGTATTTGTAGCGGTAGTGGCAGTGGCTGCGATTGTTGCCGTTGTACTGAATCAGAAAAGTACCACAGCCGGAGTGAAGAATTTCAAGGTACAGATTGTATCAGAGAGAGATGGCTATGATCAGACTGCGGATTGTAAGTCAGATGCGGAATTTCTTGGAGAATTCTTAAGAACCTTTGAAGGCTGTGAATATCAGGAGTCGGATTATGGCATTTATGTTACGGGTTTTGATGGTATGAAAGAAGATCTCGATAATCAGTACTGGTGGTGTATTTCCGTAAATGGAGAAGCAGCAGTGACCGGTGCGGATGAAATTCCTCTTCAGGATGGTGATACTTACAACTTTACCTTAAAGCAGGGATGGTAGGATGAGCATACAGAGAATGACAAGGATAGCGCTTTTAAGTGCTATCCTTTATGTGTCTAAGGTGGTCTTGGAGTTCCTGCCGAACATTGAACTGGTATCCTTACTGGTTATCCTGTATTCGCTGGTATTCGGCTGGGAAGCGATGCTGATTGTGACAGTTTTTAATCTGTTTGAGCTGATCCAGTGGGGCTTTGGTACCTGGTGGTTTTCTTATCTTTATGTCTGGCCGCTGTTATGTGTGATTACGATGCTGCTGAAAAAGCTGATCAACGAAGAATTTCTGATCTGGGCAATTGTGTCCGGAAGCTTTGGACTGATCTTTGGATCACTGTTTGCATTGTTTTATCTGTTTGTGGATCCGAAGTATGCGCTTGCCTACTGGATCAGCGGACTGCCCTGGGATGTGGTGCATTGTATCGGGAATTTTGTGCTGATGCTGATGCTTGGAAAGCCGTTGTATAAGCTGTTAAAAATGCTGAATCAGAAGGTGTATCCTTCAACGGAATAGGATCATTTTTGTTAAATATTACAAATTTGATTTGACACGAAAACAGAATGTAGAATATAATTAATAAATAAAGTCGTACGACATATTTTTATATAACATTTAAGAAAATAAGTCGTACGGCTTTATTTTAAGACAAATTAGAAAAATAAGTCGTACGACTAAATTAAAAGGGGAAGTTATGAAGATTACGGATTCAAAATCATTGGGACAATCGATCAGAGCGCGAAGAAAAGAATTGGGTTATACACAGAAATATCTTTCCGAGTATACAGGCTTAAGTATTACTTTCATTTCACAGTTGGAGCGGGGAAAGCCGACAGCAGAAATAGAGAAAACCATACAGCTTATTCATATCCTTGGAATGGATCTGATGGTTGAAAAGCGGGGATAATGGCATGGAATTAGAAAAGCTGAATGTGTTTATTGAAATCAATGGAGTAAATCAACTTGTAGGTAATATTTCGGGAATTTTGTCCGGAAATGCAGTTTTTACCTATACAGATGAATATATCAGTAATCCGGACAGCAGACCGATTTCCATTAGTCTGCCATTGGAAGAGAAATCATTTGATTCAAAGAGAACGAAAAATTTTTTTGATGGCTTATTACCGGAAGGGTTTACAAGAACCTGCGTTGCACATTGGATGCATAAGGAAGAATCGGATTACATATCTATTTTGCATGGATTAGGAAGAGAATGTCTGGGTGCTATAAGAATTATGGGGACTCAGGATGAAGAAATACGTTCTGACTATCGCAGAATGACGCCTGACGAAGTGAAAAAACTGGCACAGGAGGGGGCAACAGAATCCGCGGAGCTTGTTACCAAAGCACATTTGTCATTGACAGGGGCTTCCGGTAAGGTTGGTCTCTATTATGATGTTAAAAATGATGAATGGTATCTTCCACTGGGAAATGCACCAAGTACACATATTGTAAAGCAGAGCCATGTGAGACTGAAGAATATTGTTGCTAATGAGCAGTTATGTCTGCTTATGGCAAAAGAGCTTGGTATCGAAATTCCAGAGAGCTTTATTGTAAAAACAGATGGCAGAAACAGCGAGGATGTTCTTTTTGCAACAGGCAGATACGACCGAAAGTTTACCAGTCATCCCGGGAAGCTGAATGGTCTTTCCGTTCCGTATCGCCTGCATCAGGAGGATTTTTCCCAGGCACTTGGAATCCCTTCCTCTCAAAAATACGAGCAAAATGGAGGGAATTATTTAAGACGAATGTTTGCAATTCTGCAGAATTATTCAGCTTCACCGATGGAAGACCAGCTAAAGCTATGGAAGATCTGTGTTTTTAACTATTTAATTGGAAATACGGATAACCATATCAAAAATCAATCCCTGTTATATAGTGAAGATTTAAAAAGGATACGTCTTGCACCTGCCTATGATATTGTCAGTACAATGATTTATGATAGTAGTACAGAAAATATGGCATTAGGGATCAATGGTATTTACAGGATAACAGATATTTCGAGAGAAGACTTCGAAAAAGAGGCAGTTCATGTAGGATTAGGTAAAAATTTTGCCATGCAGCACTTTGATGCAATGGTATCCGGATTTAAAGCTGCCATGGAGACCGCTAGGGAATCTCTTGAAGCACAGGGATTTGAGGTGGGTTCTATTTGTCATGCAATCTGTGAAAAAGGTGGTATTCATCATTTCTATTTTTAAGATCAGATCAATGGAAGGATAAGTATCCGAAATATGGAATTATTATAGAAGAACATCCCACGAAAGAGATGACAAAAGAATAGAATTTCTTTATAATTAAGAGAGGATTTCGTCCTCTCTTATTTATATGCTTTTATATGCTGATTTTCCTTTTGGGAGGGGTATAACAGGAGGAGAATTCCGATATTATGGACATGGGATGGAGAATGTATATGAAGATTGTGATATTGGAACGGAATAGTGTAGGGCTTGATATATCGGTGGAGGGCTTCAGCCGGTTTGGTGAAGTGATTACCTATCCGAATACAGTGACCGAGGAGGAAGTGATCGAACGGATTGAGAATGCGGACGTTGTGGTTGGAAACAAGGCTCCGTTAACGGAAAAGACCCTGCAGGGGGCAAAGAATGTAAAGCTGATCTGCGAGTTTGCGACAGGCTATGACAACGTGGATCTTGCGTATTGCAGTAAGCACGGTATTAAGGTAGCGAACGTCCGTAATTATTCGACGGATGCGGTAGCGCAGCATACCTTTGCACTTTGCCTTTATGTGCTGGAAAAGCTTCGTCATTATGATGAATATGTGAAGTCCGGTGCGTATGCTTCCCAGAGCCGTTTTTCAAACTTTGATGAGTCTTTTTTTGAGCTGGCGGGAAAGACCTGGGGTATCATCGGCATGGGAAATATCGGACGCAAGGTTGCACAGATTGCCAGTGCGTTTGGATGCCGTGTGATCTTTCATTCGGTGACCGGTAAGAGTACCTGTACGGATTATGAGCAGGTGGATTTCGATACCTTATTAAGGGAATCCGATGTTTTATCACTGCACTGTCCGTTAAGTGACCTTACCAGAAATCTGATTAATAAGGATGCACTTGCGAAGATGAAGAAATCGGCAATTCTGATTAATGTGGCGAGAGGACCGGTTGTGAACGATCAGGATCTGCATGATGCGCTGGTAAACGGGGAAATTCAGGCAGCGGGCCTGGATGTCACAGGTACGGAGCCGATGAAGGTAAGTAATCCGTTAAGCAAGATTATGGACAGCAGGAAGCTGTTTATCACACCGCACCTTGCATGGGCGAGTGTGGAGGCCAGAAACCGCTGTGTGAGTGAAACCTGCAGGAATATTGAGGCGTTTATAAAGGGAGAGAGCAGAAACATTGTAAATGAATAAATAACGGAAGAGAATGACATAAGGAGGGTATTGCAATGGGTACAGGTAAGGATTTTGCTTTATGGAACAACGCACTGTCCGTAGAAGAGCGGCTGGATGCGGTTATTTCGGAATTGACATTGGGGGAAAAGCTTCATTGCCTGACAACCGGTATTCCGGATATTGACCGGCTGGGAATTAAGGCTTCCTTTGTGGGAGGTGAAGCGGCACATGGCATTCAGGCGCGTCATGATCAGGCATTTGATGCAGGAGAGCCGGAGCCGACCACATCCTTTACGCAGCCGATCGGTATGAGCGGCAGCTTTGATACGGAGTTGATTCATGAATGTGGACGTGTGACAGGTGAGGAGGCAAGGGCATTATATAAGAGAAACAACGGGGGAAGTCTTTGCCGCTGGGCACCGACCATTGATATGGAGCGTGATCCGCGATGGGGCAGAACGGAAGAGGCCTATGGAGAGGATCCGTGCCTTACAGGAAAGATGGCATCTGCGTACATTCAGGGAATGAAAGGAGACGATCCTTTTTATATCCGGTGTGCGGCAACCCTGAAGCACTTTTATGCGAATAATGTGGAGAAGGATCGTGTTTCGGTATCTTCCTCCATTGATGAAAGAAATAAGCATGAATATTATCTGGAGCCGTTCCGCAAGGCAATTACAGAGGGCGGTGCAGAAGCCGTGATGACTTCTTATAATGAGATTAATGGTGTTCCTGCGGTGGTTAATCATGAGGTACAGGATCTTTTAAAGGATGAGTGGAAGCTTCCAGGACATGTGGTCTGTGACGGTGGAGATTTCCAGCAGACGGTACAGTTTCATCATTATTTTGCCACACATGCCGAATCCCTTGCGTATGGTCTGAAGGCAGGAATTGATGCGTTCACGGATGATCCGGAGGTGGTATACCGGGCAGCGAAGGATGCTTATGAGCAGGGGCTGATTACGGAGGAGGATATTGACCGTGCCCTGCGTAATTCATTCCGGACCAGGATACATCTTGGATTGTTTGATGGAAACGGGAATTGTCCCTACAGCAAAATGGGAGAAGAATATGTAAACAGCACCGAACATCAGGAGATCTGTCGTAAAATGGCAGAGGAGTCGGTGGTGCTGCTAAAGAATGAAGGGATTCTTCCGTGGGAAAAGGACGCAGAGAAGCCGGAGCTGCAGGATTCCGTTGGCAGGGACAAGCCTCAGACTAAAATGTCTGAGACAATTGCCGTAGTGGGACCGCTTGCAGATGTCTGGTACAAGGACTGGTATTCAGGAGTTCCTCCCTATGCGGTAACACCGGTAGAGGGAATCCGCAGGGAATTTCCGGAGGCAGAGGTGACCTGTCACAGTGGATTGTCAAAGCTTCAGTTATCCGTAGATGGAAAATATGTGGCACTGGATGCAGATAACCGCCTGTATCTGGGAGAAAAGGAACAGGCAGAAACCTTCCTCTATACCGACTGGGGATGCGGAAATACGACCTTACAGGCGATGAGCAATGACCGCTTTGTGCTTTTGGAAGAGGGATCGTATCTCATTACCGCTTCTTCGAAGGAGGCTTTTCACTGGTTTATCCGGGAGCAGTGGGATTTTCAGGAACAGCCGGATGGCTCTTACCTGTTAAACAGCTGGAACGGACGGCAGGTGACGATAGATGCGGACGGCTATCTTGCGGTAATTAAAAATGGTGATGTGGCTGTTGGTGAGGGAGATGATGAGAAGCTTGGACTTGTTTCCCATGCCGTATCCGAAGGTGAGCCGGTGCGTTTCCGGATGGAGATTATCGAGGATGGTTCAAAAGAGGTACTGGGATTGATAGAAAAGGCAGGGAAAGCCATCGTTGTACTGGGGTCAAATCCGGTCATTAACAGTAAGGAGGAAATTGACCGTACGACACTTGCTCTTCCGCCTGCACAGCAACGGCTGGCAGATGAGGTGCTGGAAGTCAATCCGGATGCAGTCATTGTTCTGGTGACCAATTATCCGTATTCTATTGTGGAGCTTCAAAACAGGGCAAAGGCCATCGTGTACACGGCATCCGGCTCGCAGGAGCTTGGAAACGGTATTGCGGCAGTATTGAGCGGACGGGTAAATCCGGCGGCACGCCTTCCCATGACCTGGTACCGGAAGGATGAGGATCTGGCGGATATCAACGATTACGATATTATTAAGGGCAAACGGACCTATCAGTATTTTGACAGAAGGGTTCTGTATCCGTTTGGATATGGCCTGTCTTATACCGGCTTTGCATATGATGAGATGACGGTTGAGGATAAGCCGGATGAAATTCAGGTGAAGCTTTCCGTTACCAATACCGGTCATTGTGAAGGGGATGAGGTCATCCAGCTTTATGTACATAAGATGGATTCCAGAGTGGTACGTCCGATCCGTACCCTGAAGGATTTTGTCCGGATTAAGAACGTCAGACCGGGCGAGACAAGGAAGGTAACACTTTGTGCGAAGAAGCAGGAGCTTCGGTATTATGATGTGATTTCCGGACAGATGCTTCTTGAGGATGGTGGATATCTGTTTGAGGTTGGAGCTTCATCTGTGGATATCCGGCAGATGAAGAAGCTGATTTTAGACGGACAGAAGGCCGGTGTGCGTGATCCGTTTGCGCTGACCGAAGCCATCCGGTATGACGATTATACCAATTGCTTTATTCATAAGGGAACATCTGGACATGCAGAGCATGGAGAAACGTGTCTGATTCCGGGCAGGCCGGGAGAAGCACCGGATGAGATACAGAAGCTTCCTGATGGAAAGGTAAGGGGCGAGCTCGTATACCGTGACTTTTTCTTTGAAAAACAGGCATCGAAATTCAAATTTACCGCCTGGGTTTTAGAGGAAGCAAGAATCCGTGTCCTGTCAGAGGACGAGAATCATAAAACCATACTGGTTGACCGGGTACTTCCTTTACCGGAAAAGAAGGGCTTCTGTTCTTATGAGGCAGCGCTGGAAGAGAAGATCCCGGAGCTTTCTACGGTAAAGACCATTATCATCCAGTTAGAAGGTAAAGTAAAATTGAAAGAGTTTCAATTTATTAAATAAAGAACAACAGCAGGGGGATCATTGCATGATTGAAAGCAAAAAAGTACAGAAAATGTTATATGGTGGTGATTACAACCCGGAGCAGTGGCCGGAGGAGATCTGGGAAGAGGATATGAGGCTTTTCCATAAGGCGCATATTGATGTCGTGACCTTAAATGTATTCAGCTGGGCAGCATTGCAGCCGGATGAGAGCACCTACGATTTCAGCAAGCTGGATAAGATTATGAAGCTTGTAAAAGAGAATGGCTTAAAGGTCTGCATGGCAACCTCTACTGCAGCGCATCCGGCATGGATGGCAAGAAAATATCCGGATGTACTCCGGGTAGAGCACAATGGAATGAAGAGGAAGTTCGGCGCCCGTCATAATTCCTGTCCGAACAGCCCGAATTACCGTAGGTATTCTGCAGCGCTTGTGGAAAAGATCGCAGAGCGTTATAAGGATTACGATAATATTGTAGCCTGGCATATTAACAATGAATTTGGCGGCTGGTGCTATTGTGAAAACTGTGAAAAAGCCTTCCGTGTATGGCTGCAGAAGAAGTATGGTACCCTTGATGAACTGAACCGTGTATGGAACACGGCATTCTGGAGCCACACGATGTATGACTGGGACGATGTTGTAGCCTGTAACATGCTTTCCGAGGAGTTCCTGTGGGATGGACAGATCCGTACGAACTTCCAGGGAATTTCCCTTGATTACAATCGTTTCAATTCCGACAGCATGCTGGAATGCTTTAATATCGAAAAGGATGTTTTAAAGAGAATCACACCGGATATTCCGGTTACCACGAACCTCATGGGTGCTTATAAGCATCTGGATTATCAGAAGTGGGCGAAGGATATGGACTTTGTTTCCTGGGATAACTATCCGGCATATGATGCCGTACCGGGAGATGCAGCTATGAACCATGATCTGATGCGTGGACTTAAGCAGGGCAAGCCCTTTGCACTGATGGAACAGACACCGGGAGTCAGCAACTGGCACATATACTGCAAGTTAAAACGGCCAGGCGTAATGAGATTATGGAGCTATGAAGCGGTTGCGCATGGCGCAGACACTGTAATGTTCTTCCAGATGAGAAGAAGCATGGGTGCCTGCGAAAAGTATCACAGCGGCGTGATCGAGCACGTGGGAACGGATGATACCAGAGTATTTCGTGAGATTACCGCACTTGGCGCAGAGCTTGATAAGCTGCAGGGTGTAACGCTTGGTGCAAGAGCAAAATCTGATGTTGCGATTGTCTTTGACTGGGATAACTGGTGGGCAGCAGAATTAAGTGCAGGTCCGAGTAAGCTGATTAATTATACGAAGGAAGTAAGCTTCTATTACAGGGCATTCTTCCAGCAGAATATTTCCGTGGATTTTGTCAGCGTGGAGGATGATCTTTCTTCCTATAAGCTGGTGGTGGCACCGATGCTTTATATGTGCAAGGACGGATTCGATGAGAAGGTGCGCGAATATGTACAGCAGGGCGGCAGCTTCCTTACGACCTATTTCAGCGGTTATGTAGAGGATCACGATCTGGTTACTCTCGGAGGCTATCCGGGCAGACTGAAGGATATTCTTGGCATCTGGGTAGAGGAATCCGATGCACTTCCTCCGGAAGAGAATAACTCCTTTGTTTATGAAGGAAAGCAGTATCCGGCAGGTCTTCTCTGCGATCTGATGCATCTTCGCGGTGCAAAGGAGATCGCCTCTTATGAAAGTGACTTCTACGCAGGCATGCCGGTGCTCACCGAGAATGAGTTTGGTAATGGTAAAGCTTATTATGTAGGCGCACGTTCGAATGAAGAGTTTTATAAGAAATATCTTGGTGATATCTGCGAAAGCCTTGGTATCAGGCCGGTTGCAAAGACACCGGAGGGAATTGAGGCAACTGCCCGTTACAATGACAATGGAGAATTCCTGTTCCTGTTAAATAATACACAGGAGGAAAAGGAAGTTGTGATGGAAGAAGCCGGAACCGATCTGCTGACGGATCAGGTTTATGCAAAGGGTGATACGCTTACTCTTGAAAAATATGGCGTAGCCATTGTGAAGAGATAACGGTGAAGATACCGGAACCATGATGTAAGATGAATATGCATCAAGAGTAACTGTGAAAGCATGGAACAGTAGATGGCATCAGAGTCTTGAAAGGTTACTGAAATGTCAAATCAGGAGAATAAAGAAACAAAATCGAATCGGGCATTGATGATTGTATTTGTGGTTCTGGCAGGAATTCTGCTGCTGATTGGCGGCAGTATTTACCTGTCCAGGGACCGCATACAGGAAAATATCAATGATACACTGGCGCCTTCCCGGGATCAGGAAATGGATGAGACCGGTACGGAGGAGGAAGAAGCAGAGAATACCGAAGCTGCACAGAATACCGGCGTTACACAGAATGCAGAGCCCAGGATAGAGGTTGTGGAAGATGAGGCAACCAAAGGATTTTCCGCACAACATAACCGTTATGTTTATTATGAGGTTACGGACGGAGATCCGGACACGAAGCAGCTTATCGCAGGCGGTGTCTATCGTGAGGAAGCAGAGATTGAAAAGTTCTGCCGGGATATGTGTGATCTGGCACAGAATTATCCGGATCTATCCCGGGATACGATCTGGTTTTCTGTTGGAGAAAAACGATATTCCTTTGCCCTTTCTTCCTATATGGAAAGCGGTGATATGACGGCCCTTTATAATGATCTGTATCTCTATGTAGAAGAGCTGACCCTGCAGGAAGCCGAAAGAAGCGCAAAAGCGGAGATAAATGAGACAGCCGGAAATGATTCCGGAAATGATACGCAGGTCAGCCAGGAATATCTGGAGCTGTATCTGACCTATGAGGCAGATGCCGTGGATACGCTGACAGACGGAAGCGAATACCGGATGGTTCCGGTCGATCAGGCAGCAGGAAGCCGCTATTATGTGCTTCTTTTTGTTGCGGCTGATGGGAAAACCGCAGAGATCGTAAACACTGATCCCTACCTTGGAATGGGCGGCGCAGCGAAGTGGATTCATTTTCTTGACGATGGCAAGACGGGATTTACGTGCCTTTCCTATAGCGGAGGCGCTAAAGGAGCCTTTTACCGGACCGCAGACGGAGGAAAAACCTTCCGGGAGGTTTCCTATCCGTCAGCAAAAATAAAGCTTTCTGATGGAACCTATTATAATCCGTTCGTCATGCCGGAAAAGGTATGGGAGGAGGACGGCATCCTCTATATGGAAGCCGGTCAGGGAGCCGATGGAGATTATTATAATCAGGACGGCTTCTGTCATGGTCTGTATCACTCCGATGATCGGGGCGTGACCTGGAGCTATGATAAAGAAGTGGTTGTGGAGAAAGAAGCATGCAGGAACTGACATTGAACCTGCCGGAGGGTATTGATGACGGAAGCTTCGTGGGACGCACGGCAGTCCGTGGTATCATTTGTCAGAATGGGAAATATCTGGTGATTCTGGGGAAGCAGGGTGACTGCAAGTTCCCGGGCGGCGGTATGGAGCAGGGAGAGTTCTTGTTCGGCACACTGACGCGGGAGGTCTTAGAAGAAACAGGCTGTCATGTAAAGCCTGACAGCATCCGGGAAGGCTTTCTGGTGCATGAGAAGACAAACCGGCAGTCCGAAGAAGTTCTCGTTATGGATTCCTATTATTACTTCTGTGAGGTGGAAGATATCAGAGATTCTAAGGAAGCAGCGGATGCATCCGGATATGTTGTTGGAAATTTCTATGAGGGAGAGGCGGGAACGAAGGTCTGCTGGCTTCCTCTTGCAGACATGATTGCCCGTAACGAGAATGTAAAGGAGCCTTCCAAAGCTCCCTGGATAGTCCGTGAACTGCTTGTTATGCGGGAGCTTCAGAAGAATTTTTTATAAAGTAACGGTAAAGATGCTTCCGTTTGGAGTATTATCTTCTACCTCGATTTTGCCGCCATGGGCGGTCACAATTTCATAAGCAATCGATAAACCTAACCCGAAGTGCCCCTTGGTGCTTCGGGATTTTTCTGTCCGATAAAAACGGTCAAAAATATGAGGCTGATCTTCTTTGGTGATTCCAATTCCAGTGTCTTCTACAGAAAGCAGATGGGCTCTTCCCTGTGTTTTCAGCCGGATGGTGATGCTTCCACCCTTTGGGGTGTAGCTTAGGGCATTGCTTAATAAGATGCTTAATAGCTGCATAAGCTTTTCTTCATCACCGGTTACAGAAGGAATAGGATGCTCCGGGAGATCCAGCGAAAGTGTAAGTCCCTGTCTGGCAGCCAGAGGTTCAAAGGATTCAAAGCCCTTCAGACACAGAGTGTCCAGTTCTACCTGTTCCAGGTGAATCCGCATCTGCTGGTCGCGGGATTGGGAAAGGTAGAGCATTTCGTCAATCAGGTGTGACATCCGTTTTCCTTCCTCCCCGATGGTCCGCAGGAAAGATTGCTGGTCGGAAGAAGCCCCATATTCACAGCATTCGGCACTGGACAGGATGACAGCCAACGGTGTGCGTAACTCGTGAGAGGCAGAAGCAACGAATTGAAGCTGCTTTTCCTGATTTTCGGCAATGGGCTTTAATAGCCTTTTCGTAAAGAAATAGGAAAAGGCAAACAAAAGCAAGGTTGCCGATACGGTAATCAACACGAAGAAAATCCTCTGTTCTATGTACTGGTAATGTAGGTGGGAAAGCGAAGAGAAGACAAAAATCTGCAGGGAACTGTCGTTTCCTGTCGAATAGACCATACCGATTAAATCGTTTTCCTGGCGGGAAGCATTTAAGAGTACGGAGTCCATCCGGTTTAAAACCGCAGAGGATTTTTTTGTGGGAAGCTCCAGTTCTTCTGCGGCCTCCTGTGCTTTCTTAAGAAGCTTCTGGTTTTGTGGGGTATCGTGAAGCTGGTTATAGAGAAAGGGAGTTCCGTTATCAAACAGGAACAACTGATAATTCTCGTAAGCTTCCATCTTGGCGATCCATTCCATGGAGATGATAGACTGTTGTTCGAGATTGGTTTCCATCGTATGTAAATCATTCTCAAAGGAATACAGCTCATTCTGAAAAAGCTGTGTTTCCGACAGATGAAGGTAGATTAAGGACATCACCAGCATAATAAAGGCGGTAATTCCGGTGCACAGCAGGGTAAGTTTCCAATGTACTTTCTGTAAAATCATGGCAGTGTCAGTTCCTTTCATCAGCTGTGGTCAGGCAGTAGCCGGTTCCACGCAGGGTTTTAATCTGCAATGTACTTTCAAGCTGCCGGATGCGGCGGCGTAGAAAGTGAATATAGTTATCCAGGTTTCCGTCTTCAATATCGTTGTCCGGTCCCCATACCTTTAATAATAAGGTGGTACGGGGCATTGGTGTATTTAAACCTGCGCGCAGCAGAACTTCGGTCAGGACGGCTTCCCGCTGTGAAAGCGTGCACTGCCCGGCAGGTCCCATTAGGCGCTTTTCTTTTATAAATAAGGTAAGATCCTCTAAGCATACTTTCGATGGATCGGAAGGTGTGAGGATCGGGGAACGGCGTGTGACGCAGCGGATCCGAGCCATCAGCTCTTCAAAGGCGAAGGGCTTCACCAGATAATCGTCTGCCCCCAGATCCAGTCCTTTTACCTTGTCCGATAAGGTTCCAAGTGCAGTAATCATAATGATGGGAGTGCTGATTCCTTTGGCACGCAGGGCAGTCAGAATTTCCGTTCCTTCCATTCCGGGAAGCATCCGATCCAGCAAAATGACATCATAAATATTCTGTTCCCCATAAAACAGGGCATCTTCTCCGTCCAGACAGCTATCCACCTGAAAGTCCAGATTTTCTAATTGATAACACAAGGCCCGGTTCAGCATCCGGTCATCCTCTGCCAGTAAAATACGCATAATCTTTCCCCTATTTCTGATCTGTTTTTACAGTATAGATCAGTATACACCCGAAATCTTTAAGAAATCTCTAAGATTTTCCTAATTTTCTTAGAGAATGTTTAGAGAAACTCCTGTTATGATAAAGCAGTCAGATCTGAAATTGCAATGGAAAAGACAGGAAAGGAATGAAAACATGAAAATAAAACATTTGGCTTTGGTTTTAGCAGGAGTACTTCTGCTGACCGGATGTGGATCCGGTCAGGCAGCAGGTACGGCAGAAGAAGATTCTTCTGCTAAAACGAATCAGACAGTGGATGAAGCAAATAAAGGAATGGGACGGTACGTGGAAGCAGAAACGGATCTTTCCGATATCTGCAGATCTGCGGCAGGACTCAGGCTTACGAAAGACGGAACCTTATATTTGTGTGATGCGCCGGGGGCTGTTTATGAGTCCACAGATCAGGGAGAAAACTGGAATCCTTACGAACTTCCTTCCTTGGAGGAAGTCGTGGATCAATCCCCAATTTATTTTATCACGATGGATATGGCAGAGGATGGATCCCTGTGGGCAGTCGGAGATCACTCTGTAAATGAGGATGAGTGGAATCCACAGCTCATGCATTTCCCCAAAGAAGGAAGTGCACAGATTTTTGATAAGTTATCACTGGAATCGGGAGAGCAGCCCTGTCAGGTGCGTGTTTCTGACAACGGAAAAGTATTTTTGGCAGATTATGGAGCAAATATTTATGAGGTGAAAGAAGATCAGACTGTCACAAAGGTTCTTACAGCAGATGGAAGATTTAGTAACCTTCAGATTCATAATAATCTGCTGGCATTTTATCCGGATGATGGGACGGGCGTGAAAATTTATGATCTGGATCAGAAGGAGTATGTGGAGGATGCGGTGCTGGATCAGTTTATGCAGGAAAACTATCCGGGTGCATCCAGCAATGGTTACAGCAGTTTTCAGGTGTTTTATTTCTGGGGAAATGATGATGCCTTTTATGTGGCAGGGAAATCCGGACTTCACCGTCATGTAATCGGTGGGGGCACCATGGAGGAGGTAATTAATGGCGGACTTTCTGTCTTAAGTAATCCGAATTACTGGTATAGCGGCATGGTGGCACTTCCGGATCATGAATTCTTAATGCTCAGCAGTATGGGTAAACTCATTCGTTTTACCTACGATGCAACGATTCCTTCCGTACCGGAAAAGGAGATTACTATTTATAGTCTGGAGGAAGAAGATGCCCTGTTAAGTGCTATTTCCACTTATCAGTCGAAGCATCCGGATGTATATGTGAATTATGAAGTGGGAATGCCGCAGAACAGTTCCGTGACGAAGGAGGATGCGATTAAGAACCTGAATACGGAGGTTTTAAGCGGCGATGGACCGGACGTACTGATTATGGATGGCTTGCCGATGGATTCCTTTGTGGAAAAAGGACTTCTGCTGGATCTTACGGATTTCATGCAGGAACTCAGCACGAAAATACTGCTTTATGAAAATCTGGTAGACGGGCTGAAAAAGGATGAAAAGCAGTATGTGATTCCTTTACAGGTTCAATTCCCGGTGGTCGCAGCAAAAGGCGCTTATGCCAATGAGATGAATGATCTGAAGTCCATGGCAGATGCGGTGGAAGCATTGTCGATGGCTGTTCCGGGTGATGTGCTCTCCACATATTCACCAAAGGGAATTATGCGGAAATTCACGCCTGCAAGTGCTCCTTCTTTTAAAAACGCAGATGGAACGCTGAACCGGGAAGCAATTCTTACATTCTGGGAACAGACGAAACGCATCTATGACGTCCAGATGGCGTCGGCATCGGAGGAAAAGGTAGAGCAGTACCAGATGATCCTGCCGATGTATGAACAGGAATATGGCTCATCTTATGAGGACAGTTCCTGGTTTGGATATATAAATGCGTTGGACTATATTGGAGGTTCCACGCATATGATGGCAGGAATTGCAGATACGCCATATACACAGGCAGAGCTTTATTCTCTTTCTAAGAATAAAGGCTGTGAGGATGCGGTGGTAAGGCTGATGAGCGGAACCGCAGGAAAAGTTTATATTCCGGAGCTGATGATCGGAATCAATGCATCTTCTGCCAATGTAGACAGTTCGAAGGAATTTCTGACGGATTTCCTTGGAGATGAAATACTGGAATCCATGGGCGGCTTCCCGGTAAGCAAAACCGCAATGGAACAGGCTTTTGTACCGAATCCGCAGGATTATGTGGAAGGTCAGCCCATGTATTACGCAGCAAGCTCGGATCCGGAAGGGAATATGATCGAGGAGCAGATCTGGTGGCCAGTGAATGGAGATCTGGAGCCCTTTTACCGGATGGTAGAGGAGGTTACGGTGCCCTATGTGCAGGATGCGGTTCTGGAAGAGGCTGTATATCAGGCAGGGACAGCTTATTTCGAAGGAGCATCAACGTTGGAGGAAGCATGGGATGAACTGCAGTCACAGATTTCCCTTTACATGGCAGAATAAGGCGCTGCGCCGCAGGATACATCTGTGGATGTTTCTGTTCCCGAGTTTTCTGGGAACCATGGTGTTTATGATCCTGCCATTCGGGGATGTGATCCGGAGATCATTTCTTACCGTGGTGACGCAGAAGTGGGTTGGTTTGCAGAATTACCGTACGCTGTTTCAGAATCAGGCGTTCTGTCTGGCGGTTAAGAATACGCTGCGGTTTACGGGAGTCTGTATTCCCCTTCTTCTGTTGCTGGGATTCTGGCTGGCATGGCTATTATGCGGCATGAAGGGGGTACAGTGGATCCGTTCGCTTTATCTGTTTCCGCTTGCCATGCCGACAGCGACGATTGTTCTTGTATGGAAGATGGTATTCTATCCGCAGGGGTTTTTGAATAAGCTGCTTTCACAGATCGGTACGGTTACCGGTCTGTGGGGCAGTATTTTTCATGATTATCTGGGAAGTGATCTTGCTTTCTGGGTATTGGTTTTCAGCTACATCTGGAAAAACTCAGGGTATACGATGGTGCTCTGGATGGCAGGCATTCTGGCCGTGCCAAAGGAACAGACGGAAGCAGCATGGGTGGATGGCGCCGGATCGTGGCAGCGGTTTTATTATGTGGTTTTTCCGCAGCTGCGGGGGTGTCTTATCACCATATTGATCCTGTCCTTTCTCAATTCCTTCAAGATCTATCGGGAAGCGTATCTGGTGGCAGGTTCTTATCCGGATGAAAGCATGTATTTATTGCAGCATTTGTTTAACAACTGGTATGTCAATCTGGAGTTTGACAAGATGGCAGCAGCCAGTGTGTGTGTCGGTGCTGTGTTATTTGTAGTGATTGTGTGGCTGCAAAGGTTATGGAGGGATCAGTGAAACGGGTGAAATATGTAATAAAGCTTCTGCTTCTTTTATTGCCGGCGGTTCTGGTGATTCTGCCGGTGGCGGTTCTGCTTTCGGGAGCCATCACGGATTCCTATGAGATGATGGAGGATTTGGGTCCGCTGATCCGGAAAACGCAGGAGTTTATTAGCTGGCGTTTTATTCCGGAATATCCAAGTTTTAGCAACTATGTAAAGCTCCTGTTCCGCTCACCTGAATTTTATGTCCTGTTCTGGAATTCGGTGTTTATGGTAGGGATGATTCTTCTGGGACAGGTTCTTGTCGGGGTTCCGGCGGCATGGGGCTTTGCCGTTTATGAGACAAGGGGCAGCCGGCTTTTATTTTCGCTGTATGTGGTGCTGATGCTGATTCCTTTTCAGGTGACGATGCTTTCAAGCTATCTGGCATTGAATAGGTTGAAACTGTTGAACACCTATTATGCCGTCATTATGCCGTCACTTTTTTCGACGCTCCCGGTGTTTTTGTGTTATGGAGGCTTCCGTGAAATTCCGGCAGAATTACTGGAAGCAGCAAGGATCGACGGGGCAGGAGAATGGGCGCTGTTCTGGAAATTAGGGCTTCCCATCGGAAAAGGGGGGCTGTTGTCCGCGATGGTGCTTGGATTTCTGGAATACTGGAATCTAATGGAACAGCCGATGGCCTTTCTGAAGGATGCCTCCTTATGGCCATTGTCCCTGTATCTGCCGCAGATTACGCTTTCACAGGCAGGCTTTGCATTCTGTGCATCAGTGATGATGCTGATTCCGGCGGTGTTTGTGTTTGCCTTGGGACAGGATCATCTGGAACAGGGAATTATCTATTCGGGACTTAAAGGATAAGGAAGAAATATGTTTGAGATTTACAAACTTCTTTTACGAAGCAAAGTCTTAAAGGAGGCTGGAGCTTGTTACCGGAATGAGGAAATGGTAGCAATGAAGAATGGAGTGGGAAATGGGAAACAAAAAGAAAAAATGGATGATAGGTCTGGCGGTTTTCCTACTGGTTATGCTGGCGCTTACGATTATTTCAAGGAGCGTGTATGCCTATTATCTGCCACTTGTGGAAACCACCACCGTGCAGGAAAAGTACATCGAGCATGGCTTTGAGGAAGAGGGACTTGTTGTGGCAGGAAATGAGATTCCGGTAAATACCGTAAGCGGGCTGCGGATCCGGCAGATTCCGGTACAGGTGGGGGATCGGGTGGAAGCCGGTGAGCTTTTGTGCCGGATCGATCTGGAGGATCTGGATACCATTATTTCCGGCAAGGAAAGTGAAATAGAAAAGCTGGATGCGCAGATTGCGTCCATTCTTCAGAATGAAGAGCTGGCAAAGCAGAAGAAGGAACTGGAGCTGACCCGGGCGCAGGAGGATTATGAGCTTCAGACAAGAATCGGAGATACGAAGGTCGGGAGAGCCACAGAAAGCTATGTGCAGGCGAAAGAAATGTTAGAGCGTGCGCAGGAAAACGGACTCTCGGAAGAAGAACAGATTGCTTTGGAGCAGAGCATCCAGCAGTCAGCGTATGCAGAGTCGGATGCGATGGCACAGCGTGATGCGGACAATAAGAGTCTGGAGCGGAAAATGGAGGATCTGACGCTTCCGGAGGAAGAGACCTCAACACTGGAAGTCTGCCGGATGGAGAAGGAAGCGCTACGGCAGAATCTGAACAGATATGAAGACATCCGGGAAAAGAATGGAGAAATCACTGCCAGCGAGGGTGGTGTGGTTACGAGAATCCTTACAGAAGCAGGTGCCCGAACCGGGGATACGGCTATTTTCCTGCTGGCAGATGAAACGGAGCCGTGTCAGTTGAAGGTCGCGTTAACCAGGGAACAGAAAAAGTACATTGATCTTGGTGATCCGGTATCTGTAAAGCTTGGAAACCGGGAGCTGGAGACAAAAGTAGAATATGTAACAGAGGAAAACGGAAGCTATGTACTGTATCTGCCGCTTCCCGACGATACCGGAATCCCGGGACAGTCCGGAACAGTTCAGGTTTCGGGCAGGGGCACCAGGCAGTCCAAATGTGTCTCACCACTTGCCGTTACCACCGAGCAGAATAATAGTTTTGTCTATGTCGTGGGCGAACGGGAAGGAATCCTTGGAAGTGAATATTATATCCGGCAGGTTTCCGTGAAGATCATCGACAAGAATGATTCCTGGGTTTCCATTGAGGCCGAATCCCTTGATCAGAGCGATAAAATTGTGCTGTCCTCCACAAGAGAATTCAAAAAAGGAGATACCGTCCGGCTGCTGTGTGAATCGTAACGTCATTTACCGTAATTGCTGTAAAATCCAGGGATCAATATTGAAGAAAGCGCAGAAATATACTACAATTAATTTTAATACTTTATAGATCCTGATGGAGAGAAGCAAATGAAAAAAGAATATGTTATGGGAAACGGAGCCATTGCATTAGGAGCGTTGTCAGCGGGGGTAAATCTGGTGACAGGATATCCCGGAACCCCTTCTTCTGAAATTCTCGAAAATATTCAGAAGTATTCCGATGGAAGTGTTCATATTGAATGGTCCGTGAATGAAAAATCAGCCATGGAAGTGGCAGCAAGTGCATCCTATTCCGGAGCACGTACATTGGTTACGATGAAACAGGTCGGGCTAAATGTTGCCTCGGATCCGCTTATGTCTCTTGCGTATGTCGGAGTTAAGGGAGGAATGGTCATTGTATCTGCAGATGATCCGGGACCGATTTCCTCACAGACCGAACAGGATACCAGAATGTTTGCGGAGTTCTGCCGGATACCGGTTTTCGATCCGGCTTCACCGGAAGAAGCCTATCAGATGATTCAGGATGCATTTATTTATTCAGAAAAATATAAGACACCGGTTTTGTTCCGCCCGACCACGCGTGTCTGTCATGCGTATGCTTCTGTGGAAGTCCCCGAAAACCGGACAGGTAAGGAATATGAAGGCTTTGTGAAAGACTCTAAGAAGTGGGTCATTTTCCCGCGTCTTTCCTTTTTAAATCATGCCATGATCGAAGAGCGGAACCCAAAGATTGGAGAAGACTTCTCTTCCTACTCTATGAACAGTATACAGGGAAGCGGCAGAAAGGCTGTTTTTGCATCCGGTGTCAGCTATGCTTACGCGAAGGAGTGCCTGCAGGAATATCCGGAGGTACGTTTCTGCAAGATTGCAACGCCGTACCCGTTCCCGGAACGCTTTGTTCTTTCCTGCTTAGAGGGAGTGGAAGAGGTTCTCTGCGTGGAGGAGCTCAGTCCATACATAGAGAGTGCATTGTTAAAGCTGATCGGAAAATATCAGCTTCCGATTAAAGTATACGGCAGACTTACCGGTCATATCGCATCAAGCGGGGAGAACTCCACAGATTCCCTGCGGAAAACGTTAGGGGATTTCCTTGGAATTGATATGATAACGGAACAGATGGATTTATCCGACTGCCCATCTCTTCCGGTCCGGCCGCCGGTACTTTGTGCCGGATGTCCCCACAGGGCTTCCTTTTATGCGGTAAAGAAGGCAATGGAGGGCAGGAAAAGTTATTTCTGCGGTGATATTGGCTGCTATACGCTTGGAAATGCCATGCCGCTTGATATGGTGGATACCTGTCTTTGTATGGGAGCCGGTGTTACCATGGCACAGGGCTTTCACTGGGTGGATAAAGAGGCCGTCTGCTTTGCATTTATCGGTGACTCTACCTTTTTTGCATCCGGTATGACAGGAGTTGTGAATGCCTTGTATAATGAAGCGGATATGATCCTGTGTGTACTGGATAATTCGACGACGGCAATGACCGGCCATCAGCCGCATCCGGGAACCGGAAGAAATATGATGGGTGATGTTGTGGCGAAGGTCAGCATTACGAAGATACTGGAAGGAATGGGTGTACAGAAGGTGATGACGGTTGATCCGTTGAAGCTTCAGGAAGCAATGGATGCAGTAAGGGAATGTGCAGCGCTTCCGGGTGTGAAGGCGATCATCTTTAAGTCTCCCTGTGTAGCTATAACGAAACCTCAGGGAACGATGAAGATAGCGTCCTCCTGTGTCGGCTGCAGGAAGTGTATTCGTGAAATCGGTTGTCCTGCCATTGTTGTTAAGGACGGAAAAGTAACGATTGAAGAAGGGCTGTGTACCGGCTGCGGATTATGCAGTCAGATTTGTCCGGTTCATGCGATAGGAGGTGTATGCCATGAATAAAGATATCTTATTGTGCGGCGTAGGCGGACAGGGAACCGTACTGGCATCCAAGCTCATTGCTTCTGCAGCCATGAGATGCGGAAATGTCGTTCATTCGGCAGAAACGATTGGAATGGCGCAGCGTGGCGGTTCTGTGATCAGTCATATCCGCATTGGCGAGCGGGCAGCTTCTCCGTTGATTCCACGTGGTAATGCCGACATCCTTATTGCATTTGAGCCGGCAGAGGCAGTTCGGAATCTTTCCCACCTGAAAAAGGATGGTGTTGTCATTGTGAACAGCACACCGGTAAAGCCGACCACGGAAGCCCTTCAGGAGACCGGCTATGATGGCACAGAGATGATTGCCTATCTGAAAAAGAAGGCGGATTGTGTGATACTTGATGGAGAAGCCCTGCTTAAGAAGGCAGGTTCCGCAAGGTGCTTCAATATGATTGTATTAGGGGCACTTGCTGCAAGCGGAAGACTTGAAATTCCAACGGAAATTCTGATAGAAGAAATGGAACATCAGATGAAACCACAGTTTCTTGAACTGAATAAAAGAGCATTTCATATTGGCGAGGAGGCAGGAACAGGCAATGAAGTTAAATGAGAAGCAGTTACAACAGGTTGATGCGCAGGTAAAGCGTCTTTTGAAGTCCGGCAGCTTTTATGGTGAGGTATACCGTAAGGCTGGGATTTCCGGAGTAAGCTCCCAGGAGGATTTTGAGAAGCTTCCCTTTTCGAGCAAGGATGACCTGAGAAATGCGTACCCGCTGGGGATCCAGGCGGTTCCGGAGGAGGAGGTTGTGAGAATTCATTCTTCATCGGGAACGACAGGAAAGCCGGTTATCATTCCTTATACTGCCAAGGATGTGGACGATTGGGCAATTATGTTTGCCCGTTGTTACGAAACAGCGGGAATTACGAATAAGGACCGGATCCAGATTACTCCGGCCTACGGCTTGTGGACTGCAGGTATCGGCTTTCAGCTCGGCGCAGAGAAGCTTGGTGCAATGACTGTTCCGATGGGTCCCGGTAATACCGACAAGCAGCTTCAGATGATGATGGATCTGAAAACAACCGTGCTGACAGCAACCTCTTCTTATGCACTGCTGCTTGCGGAAGAAATCAATAAACGAGGTCTTCGGGATAAGATTCATCTGAAAAAGGGTGTATTCGGATCAGAACGCTGGAGTAAGAAGATGCGTGAATATATCCGAAATGAGCTTGGAGTTGAGCTTTATGATATCTACGGTCTGACCGAGATCTACGGTCCCGGTATCGGCATCACCTGTGAGAAGGAGCAGGGTATCCATTATTGGGATGATTATGTGTATATTGAAATTATCAATCCCGAGACCGGTGAGCCTGTGCCGGATGGTGAAACCGGCGAAATTGTTATTACGACGCTGGTAAAAGAGGGCGCACCTCTGCTTCGCTTCCGTACCCATGATCTGTCCAGGATTATTCCGGAGAAATGCTCCTGTGGACGTTGTTATCCCCGTCTTGATACTATTGGCGGCAGAAGTGATGATATGTTTAAGGTACGTGGTGTCAATATGTTCCCGAAGCAGGTAGAGGAGCTCTTGCAGGATGTGGACGGTGTCTTGAGCGAATACAATATCACGATAGCACACGATGATGATCATAATAAGGATATTATGATACTGACAGTAGAGGTAGATGGCCGTGTGGACTTTGAAAAGACCGCATTACATATCCGTGAGCTCTTTAAGTCCCGTATCGGTATGACTCCGAAGGTAACTGCTGTTCCGGTTGGTACCCTGCAGCGGAGCGAGAAGAAGACGAAGCGTGTCATTGATTACCGTTATCAGTAAAAGTGGAGGAAGAAGATCAGAGTCAGGGTATTCTTGGGGTTTTGAAATAATAAGAAAGATGATATAATGATACAAAAGAGATGAGGAGGAGGGGTATAATGCCGGAACTCAGCAGGTTTGGTGGAATGGTTATTTATATGTTGTTTATGGATACGAAGCAGCATAATAAACCGCATGTACATGTATATTATGGGGATTATGAGGCAGCTATTGGAATTGATGGGGAGTTACTGGCAGGCTCACTTCCCAAAAAACAGTTAAAAATGGTAGTTGGATGGCTTGCATTTCATGAAGATGAAGCGTATAAGGCATGGAATCTGGCAGTTCGAGGTGAACACTTTGATAAGATTGCTCCCATGTAAGGAGGTGTTTTGAATGTATATAGTAGATGATATATGTTACGCAGGAGAAGAGACACCAGATATTAAGGTGAAAGAGGCAAGGGCTTTGCGTGGCGGTATGCTATTGCTCACGTTTTCTACAGGAGAACAAAGATTGTTTGATACAACTTTATTAAAGGGTTCTGCGTTCGAACCATTAAGGGATGAAAAAGTGTTGGCAGATTTTATAATTTTTCATGGTGTTATGACCTGGATGAATGGAGATATTGATATTGCACCGGAAACAATGTATGCGGAAAGCTATCCTTATACAGCACGGAATGTAAGTGCAGCGGTTTTACGAATGGGGACTGAATAGTTACTATGATTTCACAAAAAGAAGCTGATAATATTCATTTGAAATTTGGATATTATCAGCCTCTTATTTTTATAGATATAAGTAACTATTCAGTACAGGTCGAAGCATTTACTGCTGAGACCGTAAGATAATGATTCAGTAATGCAAAATCCCATCGGCGAAGCCGATTTGGAATGGATTTTGCATCGTAACTGTGAAGGTACTGAACAGTTACGGATATAATTTAATTTTATCATGAATCTGCTTTTTGACAATGACTGAAATCCTTATACTTTATCATATAAGGCTGACTTAGTCTGCAGTATATTCGCTCTCTGCAAGAGTTTCACCGTTATAGAGATAACGGACAACAACCGTGCTGTTCTCAACCTTGAGCTCATCGTTTAAGTCAGAAGCGATTCCTTCAAAGGTAGAAGCTGTGGATTCAAGTCCGGAAACAAGCTGTTCCTTTACGGCATCAAGCATGGAATCATCAAAAGAGTCTTCTTCGAAGGTGTATTCATAAATTAAGGTGTTGCCTTCTGCAAGAATTTCGATGGACATTCCGGAGCCTTCTACACTGTCCTTGGCTTCCTGAACCATTTCCTGCATCTCATCGGTCTGGAAATATTTTTCCAGGGCAGCGTCCTTGTTTCCGCCGCAGGCAGTCATAGCCAGCATCAGAGTCATGACAAGAGCAATTGCGATTGTTTTTAAAGTGGTTTTCTTCATGGTTTCCTCCTCATAAGGGAAAGCAGTCTCCTGCTTTCAGGGTTTATTTGTTATACAAAGCATAAGTTTATAGATAGAAGATGGTTCTGTCAAGATAAGAAAATATAAAATGGTATGTGGTAGTGTTTTGTTAGGACTAAATTCCTATGAATGTATAGTGGAATTTACACAAAAATAATTTTAAAAAATCTCATTTTATGATAAAATATTCCAAACAGAGATACTTATGAAAGGTAGTGTGAGGAATATGAATAACGTACAAAATGAAATGAAAGCAGTCACAAAAGAGAAAGGCGGTACTGCGAATGAAAAGATAGGGTTTTTTCATTCCATGAGATTCAAGCTGCTTCTGTTTGTTGTTATCGCACTGGCAGCAATGACGGTAGTCAGCTTTATGTCACTTGTACCCGAGTTCCGGAAGATTTTACTTTCAAATATAGAGAATTATTTAACAGACAGCGCAGCTCTGACCGGAAATGGACTTGACCGCGAAATGGAGCTGAGTACATGGGATGAGGTTATGGACACGGATGCGCTGGCAAAGGTAGCGGGAAATGTCAGTGTGAAGGGACTTGATTCCAGTTATTGCTATGTCGTATCCGCAGATGGAACAATGCTCTATCATCCGACTGCAGATAAGATTGGACAACCGGCAGAAAATGAAGCAGTGAAATCATTACTTGCCGGATTAGAGAAGGGACAGCATCCGGATCCTGCCGTTTTGAAATATGATTTCCGTGGCACCATGAAGTATGCAGCATACTATATTGGAGAAAATTCGGATTTTATCGTAATCGTATCGGCTGATGAAACTGAGGTGCTCGAAGATGTGAACTCCTTTGCAGTCCGGGACATTATTTATAGTATTATTGCATTACTGATATTCAGTATCCTTGTATTTGTGATAGTTACATGGTTTATTAATCCGATTGTCCGGTTATCGAATCATGTACATAGTCTTGCAGATATGGATTTCCGCGCAGACCAGAAGCTTGCATTGCTTGGCAGGCGCCGTGATGAGACAGGCTCCATGGCTCGGGCTTTAACACATATGAGACAGGAAATGGTAAAGGTTGTGAATGGTATCACGAGTCATAGTAAGGAATTATTTGATGCTTCTGCTAATATGAGTGAAACCGCAGCCCATACCACGGCATCCGTAAATGATGTGGAGAAGGCAATTTCTGAAATTGCCCAGGGAGCAACCTCTCAGGCACAGGAAACCCAGACAGCAACCGAGAATGTCATACTGATGGGGAATATGATCGAAGATACAAATAAAGAGATTGAAGAGCTGCGCAATAGTGCAAGAGGAATGAGGTCTTCCGCAGAGAAGGCACTGGATATTCTAAAACAGCTTAATGAAGTAAATAACCAGACCAAAGCAGCAATTGGCACCATTTATGAACAGACGAATACCACGAATGCTTCCGCATTGAAAATTAAGGAAGCAACCGATATCATCACTGATATTGCAGAGGAAACGAATCTTCTGTCTTTGAATGCCTCCATTGAGGCTGCACGTGCCGGAGAGCAGGGAAGAGGCTTTGCAGTTGTAGCATCCCAGATTCAGAAGCTCGCAGAGCAGTCGAATGAATCTGCAAGACAGATCGGCGACATTATTAACCAGCTGATGGCAGATTCCGAGAAGTCCGTAGATACCATGAAGGATGTTCAGCAGGTGATTGGCAGGCAGGATGAATATGTAGCCAATACAGAGGAATCCTTCCATGAAGTAAATGATGGCATTCAGAAATCCATTGATGGAATCCGTACTATCGCGGAGAAGACCGAGCAGCTTGATCAGGCCAGGGTGAAGGTTGTCGATGTGGTACAGAATCTGACGGCAATTGCAGAAGAGAATGCAGCAGGTACCGAAGAAACCTCTGCATCTGCGGCAGAAGTTGGTAATACCATGACACAAATGGCGGATGAAGCAAAGCACTTAAGCGATATTGCGAATAAGATGGAAGAGAACGTAAATGTATTTGTGGTAGATGAAACATAAGCAGCCGAGCCATTCATAGCCCTGCGGGCTATTTCACGGACGGCTGTCGTCGTAACATAAAAAGATGCACAGTCAATTGGTGAGTAAGCAGCCGAGCCATTCATAGCCCTGCGGGCTATTTCATGATGGGCTGTCGCCCAATAAGCTAAAAATAAAAAACAGTTGAAAATGCACAAGTGCCTTTCAACTGTTTTTATTTTTAGCTTGCTCGGCTTGTAGCTTAACCAAAGTATCTCTTAAGCAGACCTTCAAAAGCCTTTCCGTGTCTTGCCTCATCGCGGGCCATCTCATGAACGGTATCATGGATTGCATCAAGGTTAGCTGCCTTTGCACGTTTTGCAAGATCAAACTTACCGGCGGTAGCGCCATTTTCAGCATCAACTCTCATCTCAAGGTTCTTCTTGGTAGAATCGGTAACAACTTCACCTAAAAGCTCAGCGAATTTTGCAGCATGCTCTGCTTCTTCCCATGCAGCCTTTTCCCAGTAAAGTCCGATTTCCGGATAACCTTCTCTGTGAGCAACTCTTGCCATGGCAAGGTACATACCAACTTCGGTACATTCTCCGTTAAAGTTTGCTCTGAGGTCTTTTAAGATATCTTCGCTGACACCCTGTGCAACGCCTACAACATGCTCTGCAGCCCATGCCTTTTCTTCGGACTGTGCAGTAAACTTATCTGCGGGAGCTCCACAGACAGGGCACTTCTCCGGTGCTTCGTTTCCTTCATGAACATAACCACAAACCTGACATACATACTTCATACTCTTAATCTCCTTTTCTTTCTTAATGTTTACTCCTGTAACAATCTGTTACATAAAATCAATGTTTAACCTCTTGGTTCCGGGTACAATTCCCACATATTCCATAAAAATAAGTGGTGTGTCCCTGAACAATGCCATCAAAATTCTTAGCAGCTGCTTCGTTGATATAATCAATGTTCTCCATCTGGAGATCGATGACACTTCCACATTCCTTACACACAAAATGATTATGTGGGGAAGTATCAGCATCAAAATGATCCGTTCCGTCACCAACCCGTAGCCGGAGAATCTCTCCAAGGTCCGATAATAAGGTAAGATTACGATACACCGTACCAAGACTGATATTGGGAAGCTGTTCACGAACATTCATATAAACAACATCTGCAGTTGGATGGTCTTTTCTGGCAGCAAGGAATTCTAAAATGGAATCCCGCTGCTTGCTGTGTTTTAATTGCATCCGTTACCTCGTTTCTAAAACAGTAATGATTACTGTTTCCATTATAAACAAAAATTGAAATTTGTCAACAGAGTTTATAAAGTTTTTATGGTTTTGATGAAATCTTTAGTAACTGTCCTTCTTTTCCTATGGTATACTAAACCTATGAAACTGAAGACACGTTTGATTATTACATTTTTAACAATTGTATTATTGCCCACTTTTCTGACAATTACAGCATTCATTTTTATTGGAGGATATTTAACCAGAAGCCAGCAGGAGCTGGGATTCCGTAACAGTGATTATAGTGTTATGATCGACCCGGCCCAGGCTTCCAGGCATATTTCGGATGAAGTTTTCTTAGAAGCGCAGGAGCTGTTGAGTGAGGATCCGGACGCACTGGAGAATCCGGAGATACTGGCAGCCCTCAATGCGGAAGTAATGAACCGATCCTCTTATATTTTGATCCGTAAGAATGACCAGATTTTGTATGCGGGAAATGAGCAGGCAGCAAGTATTATTTTTGACAGCCTCCCGGATTTTAGTGCAGAGAATATCACACGGGATATGAGTCATAGTGTTTACTATGACAATATGAATAAACTGGTGCGGCAGATGGATTTTTACTTTCCGGACGGAGGCGAAGGAAGCCTTTTTGTCATTACGAGAAGTAATACCAGTTTTTCGAAAATCCTGCTGATTGATATGGCAGTAGCTATTATGATTATCCTGATTATTACGAGCTGGTTTTTGACCAAATGGATTGGGAAGGGCGTATTTACGCCTGTTAATCAGTTAAATATTGCCATGCAGAATATTGCGGAGGGCAATCTGGAATATCATCTTCCGGAGAATATGGAGGGTGAAATCGGAGAGTTGTATCGAAATTATGAGGACATGCGGCTTCGACTGAAGGAGTCCACAGATGAGAAGATTCTTGCGGAGAAGCAGAACCGGGAGCTTGTCAGTAATATTTCCCATGACCTTAAAACTCCGATTACCGCAATCAAGGGATATGTAGAAGGAATCATGGATGGTGTTGCGGATACCCCGGAGAAGGTCGATAAGTATATCCGTACCATTTATAATAAAGCAAACGATATGGATCGTCTCATCAATGAGCTCACGGTATATTCGGGAATTGACAACAACCGGATTCCTTATCATTTCCATCGGATTAATGTGGCGGAGTATTTCGGGGACTGCGTGGAGGAGGTCGGACTGGATCTGGAGTCCAAGAATGTGGAGCTGGATTATTCCAATCTGGTAACGCAGGATACCATGATTATTGCAGACCCGGAGCAGATGAAGCGTGTGATTAATAATATTATCAGCAACAGCGTTAAATATATGGACAAGCCAAAGGGCAAAATTGACATCAGGCTTTTGGACGAGGTGGATTCTGTACGGATTGAGATTGAAGATAATGGCAAAGGAATTGCAGCGAAGGATCTTCCTCTGATCTTTGAACGGTTTTACCGGACGGATGCTTCACGGAATTCATCACAGGGCGGCAGCGGAATCGGGCTCAGCATTGTGAAGAAAATCATTGAAGATCATGGGGGATATATCTGGGCAACCAGCAAAGAGGGCGAAGGAACCTGCATGCATTTCGTGATCCGTAAGTATCAGGGACATGAGTAAAACCTGAGCTGCGTTAACAGCGGTTTTACGAATGGGTTTTTGAATAGTTACGATTTGTGCCTGGTGGGACGGCTGCCGTATGGACAGACCTTGAACAGGCTTTTATATATGCATAGCTGTATTATCGCAGGTTGAGATATAAGAATCAGGCTGATAGAAATTTGAAAGGAGAATGTACCGGACGGTACAGATTTAGAGGCAATGAGTAGGATATTAATTATTGAGGATGAAGAAGCAATTGCAGATCTTGAGAAGGATTATCTGGAGCTTAGCGGCTTCGAGGTGAAGATCTGTAATACGGGAGATGAGGGATTACAGACCGCACTTCGTGAGGAGTTTGATCTGATTGTGTTGGATCTCATGCTTCCGGGATTGGACGGATTTGAAGTATGTAAGAAGATTCGTGAAGAGAAGAACATTCCGATTATTATGGTTTCTGCGAAGAAGGAGGACATTGACAAGATCCGTGGGCTTGGCATGGGAGCCGATGACTACATGACGAAGCCGTTTAGCCCGAGTGAGCTTGTTGCCAGAGTGAAGGCTCATCTGGCACGTTACGACCGTCTTGTTGGCTCTTCCAATAAGAATAATGATGTGATTGAAATCCGTGGTATCCGTATCGACAAGACCGCAAGACGTGTCATAGTTGATGGAGAGGAGAAGGCATTTACCGGTAAGGAATTTGATCTGCTGACCTTTCTTGCCGAGCATCCGAATCATGTATATACCAAGGAAGAGCTGTTCCGTGAAATCTGGGATATGGATTCCATTGGTGATATTGCAACCGTAACGGTTCATATTAAGAAGATCCGTGAGAAGATTGAGTTTGATTCCGCGAAACCCCAGTATATAGAAACGATTTGGGGCGTAGGATATAGATTTAAGGTATAGGAAACAGCTCCCCAAATCGTTTGTAGATGCGCAGCTACGCGCGCCCATATCGCCAATGCGATATGTCATTTGGGGCGTAGGATATAGATCCAAAGTGTGAAAGTAAAACTATAAACTTAAAGGGGGAGGTGATATGGATGTGTACACAATTTCAGTTGAACGAGATTATGAAGGCAATGGTAGAGTGTTATAGAAGTGTGTACGGGAATCAGATTGTAGATATTGTTCTGTATGGCTCTTATGCAAGAGGCGATTATACAGAGAATTCAGATATTGATATTGTTGCGGTAGTACATGGTTCGAGAATGGAATTACAGCAAAAGTTAAAAGAAGTCTGGGACAGATCAGCAGAGGTTGGGTTGGAAAATGATATAGTTGTTTCTCCTACTGTAATTCCTTATGATGAATTTAAAAAGCATCAGGATACACTTCCATATTATCGTAATATAATGCAGGAGGGGAAGCTAGGATGGCGTAATCCATTATCAGCAAAGAAATAGCAGATTTATATTGGGGAATAAGGTGTAATTATGTACAGATGCAGAATAACCTATGATGAATGGAAGTGTATGAAGAAAAAGAGGCGTGTTGGGAAAGTAATCAGACAGGCTGATTTTACGGGATATATAGGTATATTGGATATTTTGGAAGTATCTGAACCGCAGATTTGGAAATATAATGGCAAAGAAGTGACGGTATGCAATAATAATTATCAGTGGTTAAACATTATGCCTGAGAATGAATATTATTGTATGACGGTTATGATGAATGAAAAGCAGGAAATTCAGGTATGTTACATTGATATGATTGCTGAACAGGGCTATGATGCAGATGGAGTCCCTTATTTTTATGACCTGTATCTTGATCTTGTTGTACATCCTGATGGAACAACCATAGAAGATGATATGGACGAACTTGAAAGTGCTTTACAGAGTGGAGATATTTCGCAACAACAGTTTGATCTTGCAATAAATACAAGTAATAAACTGAAAACTGGTTTGTTAAATGATCCGGCTGCGTTTAAGGGATATATTGATAAGATGTGCAAATTAGCAAAACAATAGATTTTTATAAGAATGAAATACAATGCTTAATTGTAGTTTTGGTATTAGATTAATTTGTAAAGGATATCAAATATGAATAGTAATAATATGTGCCAGGAAAATGAACAGGAATCACAACAGATTGAGTGGAAATGGTCCTGGCAGGATGAATTTCTTAAATGGTTATGTGGTTATGCCAACGCAGATGGCGGCACATTATATATTGGAGTAAATGATGATGGTTATGTAGTAGGAGTGGAAGACTCTAAAAGAATGCTGGAAGGATTACCCAATAAGATTAATGATAAGTTGGGGATTGTAGCCAGTATAAATATCCATAAGGCATACGGGGCTGAAAATGTACGTTATGGATATTCAGTACCTGAAGATGTTTCGAGCAAGATTGTCAACCAATATGCATGTGGTCTGATCAATACTGGAATGCTGGATAATTCCGATAGGAGATATAAATCACTTGCAGTAATAGAAAGAGATAATAAGATTTGGGAAACAGAAGGGGTTAGGGAGTATATTTCCATTGGAGTTATAAAGTACCCATTTGCTGTTTCCTGTGACGGAAAGTACTATAAACGTTCCGGGTCAACTTTGCAGGAACTAAATGGATTTGAATTGCAGAACTTTTTATTGGAGCGGGCAGGAAAAACATGGGATGCTGTTCCAATTCCGGAAGTAAAAGTGTCAGATCTGAGCAAGGAGGCTTTAGAAGCTTTTAGAGAAAAAACAGTTAAAAGTAACAGGATGACAGAAAGTGAAGTAAATGTTTCTGATGAATTGCTATTAAGAAATTTGAAACTGTATGATAGTGAGTACTTAACCAGAGCTGCTATCTTATTATTTCATCCAACGCCGGAGCAATATGTAACGGGGGCTTATATTAAGATAGGATACTTTTCTCTTGTAGGAGTATTTGGTGAGGATGGAGAAACCATAGAGGATTTGCAATACCAGGATATAGTAGATGGCCCATTGATTTTACAGGTGGACAAGGCAATAGATTTAATATTTACCAAATATTTTAAGGCATTTGTGGATTATGAAGGGGTTCAACGTACAGAAACCAATATGTTGACCAGAGGTATTGTCCGGGAACTACTGCTTAATGCCATTAATCATAAAGATTATGCAACTGGTGTTCCAATCCAGGTATCTGTATATGAAGACAAAATAGTTATATTTAATATGGGCTCATGGTCTAAGCGTGTGCCGACGGATGAAAGGGTATATGAAAAACATGAGTCGGTACCCAATAATCCCAAGATTGCAGATGTTTCATTTCGTTCTGGTGATGTGGAGTCATGGGGCAGGGGATTCCTAAAGATTAAAGCAGAATGTAAGACGATAAATGCTCCATTGCCGACGATAGATGCAGAGAATGGAGGAGTTTCCGTTAGTGCATCTGGATGTGAACAATACATGTCGATGTTGAGATATGGTCAGTATGGACAAGTTGGTGCAGATGGGGTATGGAGAAATAAAGAAAAAGACATTAAAAAAACCGACGATAAAAAACCGACGATAAAAACCGACGATA
>ULTZ01032638.1_pt1 | contig 61810 bp, 54 predicted proteins | sample 1957981 | NCBI WGS metagenome assembly ULTZ01 (sample SAMEA4835745, study PRJEB28245) | human gut metagenome | biome: gut microbiome; material: fecal sample | place: Denmark | collected 2008
AACTTTGTGAAATCATATATAGCAGAAAATGCAGGACCTCAATGGCTGTTTAAGTCCTATGGTTCTATCGTAGAAATTGAATATCAATTGTTTAATTTATTTATTGTCTAATTGTTTTTAGTATGAAAAAGCTGTTTCTATTACTTGTGACAGTACTCTCGCTCAGCGTGTGTGCATCTGCCCAGATGCGCACGGTTGTCGGTACCGTCCTCGAAGAGGGCGGCGAAGATCCAATCATTGGAGCTTCTGTGACTCCCGCCGGCAGTAATTTTGGCGTGGTTACGGACGTGAGCGGCGAGTTTCGCCTTCAAGTGGCCGACAATGTCAAGAGCATTACCGTGTCCTTCACCGGCTATGCGTCCAAGACCTTAGCCATTACTCCGGGGCACATGACAATCCATCTTTCGCCCACGACTACCGTGTTTGACGAAGTGGTTGTTGTGGCATACGGACGTGAGAAAAAGAGTGAGTACACCGGTTCAGCTTCCGTAGTTAAGGCCGACAAGTTGCAGGACGCTCTTGTGTCCAATGTCACCAATGCACTTTCCGGTAAGATGGCCGGTGTGCAGACCATGTCGTCCAACGGCCAGCCCGGCGTAGGTTCGAGCGTGCTCATTCGCGGCGTCGGCTCTATCAACGGTTCCACAGCTCCGCTTTATGTGGTCGACGGTTTCCCCTATGACGGCTCGATGAGCGACATCGCCGCCGGCGATATCGAGAGCATCACCGTGCTCAAGGATGCCGCTTCCACAGCCCTCTATGGTGCTCGCGGCGCCAATGGTGTCATCATGATTACCACCAAGAAAGGTAAAGAAGGTGCCGCACAGATCACTTTTGACGCTCGCTGGGGTGGCAACTCGCGTGCCCTGAGCAACTACGACGTTATCACCGATCCCGGCGAATACTTCGAGACGCTCTATCGCTCGTTCTATACCACTCGCTACATGGATAGCAAGCTTGGCGGCGATGTACTCGCAGCCCACCGCTATGCCAATAACAGCATCTGGGGTGCTCTGGGTCAGCGCACTTTTAGCGTGCCCGATGGTCAGGACCTCATCGGTCTCAACGGCAAGTTCAATCCCAATGCCACTCCGGGTTACAGCGACGGAAACTACTACTATACGCCTGACAACTGGGCCGACGAAACATTCCGCACCGGTCTGCGTCAGGACTACTCCCTGAGCATAAGCGGTGGTGCCGGTCGCTTCACATACTATGTATCCGGCAGCTACCTCAGCGATGAAGGTATCATCGAAGGATCAGACTTCAAACGTCTGAGCACCCGCTCGTCCGTAGAATATCAGGCTAAGGATTGGCTGAAATTGGGCACACAGCTCAACTATATCTACTCTACCTCCGGATATCCCGCCAGCCAGACTTCCAGCAGCTACAATTCTTCGTCCAATGCATTCGCCGTAGTCAACCAATTGGCTCCTATCTTCCCCATCTATGTACGCGATAAAGAAGGCCGCGTGATGTACAACGAGCACTATGGCAAGCCGCTGTATGACTTCGGTCTGCCTACCGATTACGGCTATGGCCGTCTGACCGCCCGCGCCTCCGGTGCATGGGCCACCGCCAACCCCGCCGGTTCGTTTGCATACGACAGCCGCGAATTCGTGTCCGATATCTTCGATGCCAGATGGTACGCCATCCTGACGCCTCTGAAAGGTCTTACCATCAGCGGTAGCGTAGGCTACTATCTTGACAACACCAAATTCAACGAACTCAACAACTCGCTTTACGGCCAGCTCGCATCCTTCGGCGGCCGTGTAGAACAGCAGATGAGTCGTAACAGCACTGTAAACCTGCAAGGTCTCGTGGACTACACCCGCACGTTTGCCGAGAAGCACACCGTAGGCATTATGGCCGCTGTCGAGTCTCAGGACGAGCGCAGCGAATTCGTGGATGCCGAAGGTCAGAACCTCTATCTCCCCGATGCAGACGTGGTTAACAACACCATCGACAATAAGCTCGGTTCGGGCGCTCGCTCCTCTCTCGGTCACCGTTCGGTACTTGCCCGTCTGAAATACAATTATGACAACCGCTACTATCTGCAGGCCTCTTGGCGTCGTGACGGTAGTTCGGCCTTCGCCAAAGATCACCGCTGGGGTTCGTTCTGGTCGGTATCCGCCGGTTGGGACATCAACAACGAAGCCTTTATGGCCGGAGCCAAGGACGTTGTCGACCTGTTGAAGGTCAAGGCATCCTTCGGTCAGAACGGTAACGACCGCATCTACGACACCACAATCAATCAAGCATATCAAGACTACTACTCAATGCGTGGTGACAAGGGCGTGTTCTCCGATTCGGAACTTGCATACAAGGGCAACCCCGACATCACTTGGGAGAAGTCCAACAACTTCAACGCAGGTGTTGACTTCAGCCTTTGGAAAGGCAAACTTGCCGGTACTTTCGAGTACTACAGCCGCCAAACTTCGGATATGTTGATGCAACTTCCCGTCAATCCCTCGCTGGGTTACACTTCCTTCCCCAAGAACGTAGGTTCGATGCGTAATAACGGATTCGAAATCGAATTGAGCTACAATGTGTTCAATAACAAGAATATCGATATCAATGTATTTGCCAACGCAACCATGCCGCAGAACAAGGTCATCGAAATCGATGAAGGCCTGAAGAACAACAACGGTCAATGGGAAGCCTCGACTACCCGCATCATCGAAGAAGGCAAGTCTCTGTACAACATGTGGCTGGTACACTATGCAGGTGTTGACGAGAACGGTATAGCACTTTACACTGCACGTCGCAATGTCAAGGACGAAAATGGCAATGACATCCAAATCGGCACCGGCTACCTCGGCGAGCCCATCTATAAGACCGAAGAATACGACACCACAAACTTCACCACCGCACGCAACACCAACCGTAAGGAGACCGGCAATATCATGCCTAAGGTTTATGGCGGTTTCGGCGCCGATGTCAAGGCTTACGGTGTAGACTTCAGCATCCAATTTGCATATCAAGCCGGCGGTAGAATCTTTGACAGCTCTTATCAAGGGTTTATGGATCCCGGATCCACCTCGTACCTCGGCCATACCTGGCACAAGGATATCGCCAAGGCATGGAGTCCCACAAACACTGCAACAGACGTGCCTCGCATGGCCAACGAAGGTCTTGCTTCGCAGTATGCCAACGCCACCAGCGACCGCTTCCTGATTTCGAGCAACTATCTGTCGCTGAACAACATTACCCTCGGTTACACCTTCCCGAAGGCTTGGACAAGCAAGCTCGGTCTGAGCGAACTGCGCATCTACGGCGCTGCCGAGAATGTAGCTCTTTGGAGCAAGCGCAAAGGTCTTGATCCGCGCCAAGGCTTCACATCCTCGCGTAACGCGACCTACTCGCCCTACCGTTCCATCTCCGGCGGTCTCCGCGTAAGCTTCTAAGGCTTAATACTACAACACGCATTCCCAATAACTTTTTATAGGAATAAATAATATGAAATACATCAATAAAGTCGTAGTATCGGGCATCGCATTGGCACTTGCCACGGCATCATGCGCCGACCTCGACACCAAATACGAAGGCGGCTTTGTTTCCGCCGACCAAAAGAGGGTAGCCTTGCAGAACAAGGCTGAACTGGCCTCGGCATCCGTTACCGGATCGTTCAGCGCCTTCTACAAGCCTCTATCACACTGGTCCGGGCACTTGGACTTCGGATATTCCGCAACCATGATAGGCTATGACATCATGACCGCAGACTATATCTCCAAGGATTCCGGTTACAACTGGTTCGCTTCGTTCCAACAGTACGCAGGCGGTAGAGATGATACTTATCCTGCGGCCATGCTCTGGTTCTACCAGTACGAGCAGATTAAGGTCTGCAACGACATCTTGACTACCATCACCGCCGATGCCGTCGAGAACAATAACGAGCTGAAATTCTACCGTGCTCAGGCACTTGCACTTCGCTCGTTCGACTACTGGACATTGGCTCAGGTATATGCCTTCAACTATGACGGCTATGCCGATGCACCCTGTGTTCCTCTTCTGACAGACGAGAACGCTAACGAAGTAGCCGTGGAAGGTTGCGCTCGCAGCACCGTTGCCGAGACCTACGAGCTAATCATGAAAGATATCAATGAGGCCATCGAATTGTTGGACAACAACCCCGTGAAGCCCACCGATGTCATCGATACTCAGAGCAAGCGCCTCGTATCCAAGGCTGTTGCCTACGGTCTGCGCGCGCGTTACAATCTGTCCATGCACAAATATGCAGAAGCAGCACAAGACGCACAGAGCGCTATCGCCGCTTTCGATGGCCGTCCTTACAGCGCAGAGGAAGTCAGCGCTCCCGGCTTCACCAGCATGTCCGATCCTTCGTGGATGTGGGCTATCGCCATCAGCGAAACCCAAGATGGTATCGCCGGCGGTTCGCTTGTCAACTTCCCCTCGATGTCTTGCTCCTTTGTACACGGCTATGTAGATCAGGGCGGTGTATGGAAATGGTGCTCCAAGAAGCTGTACGACAGAATTCCTTCGAGCGACGTTCGTAAAGGCTGGTGGCTTGACGAAAACCGCAAGAGCCGCAACCTGACTGCCGCACAGCAGGCATATCTTGACAAGTTTAATACCGGCACACCCAACTATGGCCCCGATGCCAGTCTCAACCTGATGCCTTACACCAACGTCAAGTTCGGTCCCTATCAGGGCGTCATCGGTACCGCTCTCAATGCATCCGACGTACCTCTGATGCGTATCGAGGAAATGTACCTGACCCTCGCTGAGGCACAGGCCATGAGCGGCAATCTCGCCGGTGGCAAGCAGACCCTCGAGTCGTTTATCAAGACCTATCGTAACCCGCAGTACTCATGCTTGGCCAATTCGGCCGAAGCATTCCAGGACGAATGCTGGTTCCAGCGTCGCGTCGAACTCTGGGGCGAAGGTTTGGCATACTTCGACACCATGCGTCTGCACAAGGACATCGACCGCGTAGGTTGCACCTTCCCCTCGTCCTCCGTATTCCAAATCAAATACGGCGATCCCGCCCGTCTGACCTTGATTCCCCACGACGAGACCTCGGCCAACAAGAAGATTGCCCCGTACTCGGAAGGCGCGGTGACCGCGAACACCAACAACAAACCGTTCCCGCAGCCTGATCCTGTTCCCGACCAATATTAACAGCAACTAGACGATAAGCAAGCTCATCACTCCTCTCTCCTCTATTTTCTCCTCACCGAGGCACGGACCGGCAGTCACGGCCTCGAGAAAAGCAAATAAATCATTTAACTGATCTAAACTGCACTTACAATGAAATTATTCAAATCATCCATACTTGCTGTGTTGGCCCTTGGCGCTGCGCTGACCTCCTGCAACGAAACCTCGGATGTGACCTACGTCCCCGGTGCGCAGGATCCCGGAGCGTTCTTCGCCTCGAACATCGAGACAGCAATCGTGGTCGCAGAAGATGCTACTTCGGCTGAAATACAAATCAACCGTACCAGCGACCTCATCACCGAAGCCAATATCTCGGCTGTAGACGACAGCAAATTATTTACCATTCCCGGAACGGTAGTTTTTGACGAGGGCAAGGGTGTTGCACCCCTGACCATCACTTTCGACCCCAACAAGTTGGAACTTGGCAAGAGCTATCCCGTGAAACTGAGCATCGCCAATGCCTCTAACTATGGCCAGGGTGTCTGCGAATTTGTTATCATCCGCGGCGCTGCCGCCGTTACCGAGAAGTTCGGCGAGGGTACCGGATCATACACCTTTGGCAACTACTGGAATGGTACAATGCCCGATGTGGCCGTCTACAAGACCTACAACCCCAACAAACCCGACAAAGATGTCGTGATTACCTTCAAGAACATTCTTCCTCCCACCGAAGAAGTTCCGCCCACAGACATCACCATCCACATCGCAGATATGACACCTGATGAAGACGGTAATGTGAATATCAGCGTAGAGCCCGTATACGTCCTCGAAGACAATAACGGCAAGGTATACTACACCGATGCTTACACGTGGCTCGTGAATGCCGGCCGTCCCGACCTGGCAGAACAGTTCAAGGGTCTCTCGACATACAACGTCAACACCGGCCTGTTCACCATCATGTCCGTATACTATATTCCCGAAAAAGGTGCCACTGCATCCTACGGTCAGAAGTACGAGTACCTGCAGATGGACGGCTTCCCCAACTATGAGGTATCCGTAACATACAGCGGCTTCCTGAGCAAACCTGACGGATCGTACCAGGCTCTTGCTACCGTTGTTTCGGGCGAAGATGTAGCCACCGTACGTGCCGGCCTCGTGTTTGGCAATAACGTAGAGTTGCTCATTAAGAACCTTACCGGCGAAGACGACAGCAAGTTTGTCGAATTTGAAGGCGGAACCGAAAAAGAAGTTCGTCTCAGCTTCGAAGAAGCCGGAACATACACCCTCGGTGCCGTGACATTCGATGCCAAGGGCGAAGCCCAGATGTTGGACTATACCACTTTCGAAGTAGCCTTCAGCAATGACAACGCTGACTGGACGTCACTGGGCAACACAGACTTCGGCGACGGCTGGATACTTGCGTCATACCTTAAGCCCGAATACACCGTTCTTGATGCCCTCTATCCCGTAGAAATTCAACGGAACAAGAAGGATGCAAACCTGTATCGCCTTATCGAGCCGTGGGGCAGCAATTCGCCTCTTGCCCAATTTAATAAGAACCCTCGCAAGCGTAATCTCGAATTCTCCATAGGCAGCAAGGCCGTATTCGTTACTCCTCAGGAAGCCGGATTTACCGACGAAGACGGCGACTACACGGTTTGCAACTTTGAGGGCTACTTGAAGGCCGCCAATCCGGAGGCTTCTGAGACCGCTATTTTTGCCGTCCTTGAGAAAAATGGGACTGAGGCCACTTCCATCGTAAATGATGAAGAGCAGGGCATGTATATCGAAGTTCCCGCTTGTATGTTCGACTTGAACAACGCAGGCGAGTTGTACACTTGGAAAAACAATCCTCACGGATACATCTTTATGCCTGACGCAACAACAAATGTCAAGGCTAAGGTTACGGCTCGCAACATTGCTCGTCCCGCCAAGGGTAGCATGCTCAAGAGCATCCGTCGTGTCAGGGCTCACCGAGTTAACGTGACCAACCTGCATATTCCCGTGCTGACCAATAAGGTTAAAGCCTACTCGCTCAAAGCGAAATAAGTAGAGCCTAATCTATCTCAATAAAAAGGGCATTCCGGCAGACGCCGGAGTGCCCTTTTTTGTTTTCGGTCAGCTATCCTGTGACCGAAAAATTGTAACTTTGTGCTCTAATATGAGCCGTACACTTTATATCACAGATATGGATGGGACGCTTTTGGGTAGCGACTCGAGGGTCAGTGCCCGCAGCGCCGCCATCCTTGCCGAATTGTCAAGCATCGGCGCCATGGTGACCGTGGCCACGGCGCGTACTCCGGCGACAGTTGTTCCACTGCTCATGGGCTGTCGGTTGGCGATTCCGGCCATAGTTATGACCGGAGCCGCGTTGTGGAGCCGGGATACTCCTCAGCCACCACAATACGGAGAGATAGAGCGCTGCGGACACTTTGAGGAAGTGCATTACATCTGTCTCGAAGACATGGATATCCTTGACCGAGCATTCCGGGAGGCAGGCGTATATCCCTTTCGCTACATCCGACGGACTGATGCCGAGGCTCTGACGGTATTTCATTCGGCGAGAATGAACGCTGCCGAACGTGCTTTCTATGAAGAACGTGCTCGCTTGTTTTTGAAGCGTTTCGAACTGCAACGTCCTATCGGCGATGAGGAACGCGAGCGCTGCATGCTCTGTTTCGCTATGGGAGAGTATGGCGCCATCGAAAAAATCGGCGCAGTCATTGCTCGAAGCACACAATGCTCCTATTCGCTCTATCCCGATACCTACAATCGCAGCATCGGATTACTCGAAGTATTCGGCAAAGGAGTGAGCAAGGCTTCGGCTGTCAATCGTTTGCGCAGCCGTCTGGACGCCGACCGCGTGATTGTCTTCGGCGACAATCTCAATGATTTGCCAATGATGCGATGTGCCGATGTAAGCATCGCCGTAGCCAACGCCCTTCCCGAAGTGCGTGCCGCCGCCGATATTGTCATCGGCTCCAATAGCGAGGATGCCGTTCCGCGCTATATAGCAGCCGACTACGCAAAGCAGCAATCCCGATAGATAGAATAGCGTAATTAGCTGTAAAGGCCATAATAGCCATAGTAGCTATAATAGCTATAATAGCCATAATTCCATATCAGCCAAGGCCGCCCGAAGACCCGCCGGAAATGTCGAGTTGCGATATTGACGGATAAATCGTAACTTTGTAGGCTACAAAGCATCGTAACTACCCAATGTTATGGCAAACACCGAGACAAATACAGATAATACCGATATACTTACGGACGATACGGAAATAGATACTATATACGGGAAAGTCCCCCTGGTCGTAAATGGGCGCAAGACAGCAGTACTGGATGCCGATGACGTTATTGCCATGGTGCCCAAGCTGGCCGGCCATCGTCGCCTGGTCGAGCGGATGTTGCATTGGCTCAGCGTAGACAAGGTCAACGCCGTCCATGCCCACAACTGCGAGACACCCGGTCCGGCTTTCGTCGAAGGGCTGTTGCGCGACTTCGACATAAAGTTGCGCGTTGACGGCCTTGACGTGCTTGACAACTTGCCCGAGGGTCCTTTTATCACAGTCTCCAATCACCCCTTCGGCGCACTTGACGGCATCACGCTGATACATCTGGTAGCCTCGCGGCGTCCCGAGTACAAGGTCATGGTCAACATGATTCTTGGACGAATTTGGGCTATGGAGCCGAATTTCATTGCTGTAGATGCTATGTCCTCCAACGATCCGGCCAATAAAGCCGTATCCGTAAACGGCATCAGGCAAGCCATAGACCAAGTGAGGAGCGGACGTCCTCTGGGGTTCTTCCCTGCCGGAGCTGTCTCCAAGGTCAACTGGCGCGGCCGGCTTGTAGACCGCCGGTGGCAGCCTAATGTGATACGTATTATCAAGAAGCTCGAAGTGCCCGTAATTCCGATATACTTCCATGGCAGCAATTCGTGGTTTTTCAACTTCCTCGGCGTTGTGTGCTGGCAATTGCGCACCTTGCGCCTGCCCTCCGAGGTCTTCCGCAAGTGTCATACTACCATGCACATTTCCGTGGGCAATCCCATCACGGTCGAAGAACAACGCGCCCATGCCGGTAGCATCGATGAATTGGGCCGGTATCTCAAAGACACCACTTACCAACTACGCCAACGCAAATGACAAACAAGATCTCTCACACCACCTCCATACTTGCCGTTAACGACATGCACGGCGGAGTCACAGACAATCCCGCTGTGAAGAGCGCCAAACTTCGCTTCGGCATCATCGGCAACGCCCCCGCCCTTGCCGAGGCGGTGGCACGCGCCATACGCGTTGCCCCTATAGACCTGAGCGTCCTCGTCACCGGAGAGTCCGGCTCGGGCAAGGAATTCTTTCCGAAAATCATCCACCAAAACTCGCCGCGCAAGCATGCCAAGTACATTGCCGTCAATTGCGGCGCCATTCCCGAAGGCACAATTGATTCCGAGCTTTTCGGCCACGAAAAAGGCGCCTTCACCGGAGCCGTGGCCTCGCGTAAGGGTTACTTCGAGGAAGCCGATGGCGGCACTATATTCCTCGATGAAGTGGCCGAGTTGCCCATGACCACGCAAGCACGCCTGCTGCGCGTACTCGAAACCGGTGAGTACCTCAAAGTCGGATCCTCGGTGGTTCAAAGCACCAATATACGCATCGTGGCCGCCACCAATGTCGACTTGCAAAAGGCCATAGCCGACGGACGTTTCCGCGAAGACCTCTATTACCGTCTCTCCACGGTGCAAATATGTGTGCCGCCCTTGCGCCGTCGCGGCGATGATATCATGCTTCTTGCCGGCAAGTTTGCCGCCGATTTTGCCGAGAAATACCGCATGCCCGGCATCAGCTTTGACGACAATGCACGTCGCCTGCTGCTGACCTATCCCTGGCCGGGCAATGTGCGCCAGCTCAAGAATGTCATCGAGCAGATAGCCCTCTTCGATGCCGGCGCCACAATTACGCGCGAAGTGTTGCAAAGCTATCTGCCCGATCGCTCAAATGCGTTACCGGTGCTCTCAGGCGATGGCGGCGGAGCACATTCCTACGCATCCGAGCGCGAGATGCTCTTCAATCTCATTTTCAATCTGCGTGCACGCATAGATACCCTTACCACCATCATCCGCGACAGCGGTATCGGCAATGTGGACGAAGACGGGAAGCCGACAGACACGCACTCGTCACATTCGTCGCACTCGGCAGCGCTTATGCCACTGACGCCCGCCGTCGAAATCACCCCACTGTCAAACAGCATCGATGACGAGCGCGAGGTCATAACCAAAGCCCTGCGCGACAACAACGGGCGTCGCCGCGATGCCGCCGCGCAGCTCAATATATCAGAGCGCACGCTATACCGCAAAATTAAAGAATACAATCTCGAATGACACGCCGATACATACATCTGCTGTACGTCGTCATCGGTTGCCTGCTGATGCTCACTACCGCCTCCTCGTGCCGCATATCCTATAAATTTAACGGCGCGGCATTGGACTACAACGTATACCGCACGATACGTGTGGGACAATTTCCGATACGTGCCGCACTGGTGTATGCGCCGTTGCAGCAGACCTTCGAGAATGAATTGACCGACTATATCGCACGCAACACCCGTCTGCAAACCACAGATTCGGGCAATGCAGACTTGTCCATCGAAGGCGAAATCACCGGCTACTCGCTGTCACCGCAGGCCGTCACCGAAGACGCCTATGCCAGCAAGACCCGACTGACCATAAGTGTGCGCGTCAAGTACACCGATACGCGCAACGATGCCAACAGCGTGGATCAGACATTCTCGGCCTACCGCGACTTCAGCGCCACCGAGCTGCTCATCGATGTTCAGGATCAGTTGTGCCAGGAAATATCCAAGGAGCTTGTCGAACTGATATTTAACGCCACACTCGGCAACTGGTAGACCGGACAGACATAAGGCAGCACAAAAACATAACAGCACAAAAACATAACAGCACCCCCATAGCAATGACCGACATTCGGACTCCCATAGGCAATCTTCGCCCCTATCACGTATATCCGCTGATAGTGTATCTGCGAGACCACTACCGCGAGTTGGACGATGAGACCCGCCATGCGCTGATGGCGCATGTGGCCATGCACAGCGCCGATGCGTCCGCCGTCGCCGCCCTCGCTGATATTCATGAAGACGCTTGGGGAACGCTGTATCCGCGTAAAGACACCGTTACGCCCGACACGGCCGATACCATAGACAAATTTATAGCCACCTATGGACATCCATCAGCCGAAGATGATGCACTACTGGAGCGCCTCATTCTCAATCCCACGCCCGACTATGGTGCCGTTTTGGCTGATGAAGATGCCCGGGGCGAGGATGCTGCATCCGTAACTCCTGACGCTACCGCTGCCGGCATAGAAAACTTCCTCGGAACGCACGGGGTGGCCGAGGCCGTAAGACCCAATGCCACTGTGGAAGCCTCCCAACCATCATCCATCGGCGCAAATGACGCTCGTCTCGCAGTATATGATGGCTCAAATGCCGCTGTATCCGCCGAAGCGTCCGCCGCACCATCCGCCGAGGCGGAAGTCGCCGCCACGCCTGCCGCCGTGCCTGTGACCGAAGATGCCATGCCCGCCGCCACTCCGGCAAAGAATTCCGGTAAAGACCAGACTCCGTCCTCGTCACTGAGCGAATCTTTGGCAAAAATATACATCCGACAAGGGCGTTATAGGCGTGCATACGAAATATTGTCCGACTTAAATTTGAAAAATCCGGAAAAAAGTATTTACTTTGCAGACCAATTGCGCTTCTTGCGCAAAGTTATCAGCTTGCTTCCGCCCGAACAAGAGGGCGATGGAGTGGCGCGATAGCCTTGCGGCAAGGGGTATTTGTATGATATTCAATCAAAAAACAATAACAACCAAAATACAATGCATATAGTATTTATAGTTCTCGTAGTAATCGTAGCAGTTCTGCTTATCGGTATCGTGCTCATTCAAAAGTCCAAGGGCGGTGGTCTGTCTTCGCAATTCGGCGCCGGCAACCAAGTATTGGGTGTACGTGGTACCAACACCTTCCTTGAGAAGACCACTTGGACACTTGCAGCACTCATCCTTGTGCTTTCCGTAGCCAGCGCGTACACCATGCCCAAGCTCTCCGGCGAGAAGACTCGCGTAAATACCGAAGCCGCAGCCCCCGCTCAGGGCGCCAACGCCTTTAACAACGCTCCGGCCCAAAAAGCAGGCCCCGCTACAGATAAGGCCGCCCCTGCAGCTGCTGCTCCCGCCGAAGCCACAGCCCCTGCAACACCTGCAGCTGCTGCCAAATAAAAAGCATATACCCCCATATTAGGATATACCGGGAGCGACAAAGCTTCCGACAGGCCTTACAGGCCAATAGTTCCCGGACGGCTCTATTGGCCTAATGCTGTTTTATGACGACACACAATATGGATATAACACCCCCAAGACATAAGCGTAGCGACTTCGAACTAATGGCTCCGGTAGGGTCATACGAGTCGTTGCATGCCGCTATTGATGCCGGCGCCGATGCAGTATACCTCGGGCTGGGTACACTTAACATGCGAGCCCGTTCGAGTGTCAACTTCACTACGGACGACTTGCGTGTCATTACCGACACGTGCCGTCGAGCGTGCGTCAAAGTGTATCTGACGCTGAATACCGTGCTGTACGACGAAGACATGGATGCTGCTGCCGAGATTTTGTGCAAAGCAAAAGAATGCGGCGTCAGTGCTGTCATAGCCAGCGATATAGCCGCCATACAAATGGCACGCGACTTCGGACTGGAAGTACATATATCCACGCAATGCAACGTCTCCAACTTTCGCGCTTTACGCTTTTATGCCCAATGGGCAGACACTGTCGTACTGGCACGCGAACTAAATCTCGACCAGGTATATGCCATACATCATCAGATTGAACGAGAAGACCTGCGCGGTCCCCACGGCGAGCAGGTGAAAATTGAGATGTTTTGCCATGGAGCGCTATGCATGGCTGTGTCGGGTAAATGCTACATGAGCCTGCATCAAATGGACAGCAGCGCCAACCGCGGCTCGTGTACACAGATATGTCGCCGCGCCTACGACTTGACCGACCGCGATACCGGTCAGCAAATTACGGTTGATGGCAAATACTTGATGTCTCCTAAGGATCTCAAGACCATACATTTTCTCAACAAAATGGTGGACGCCGGCGTGCGCGTGTTCAAGATTGAAGGCCGTGCTCGAGGCCCCGAATACGTGCGCGAAGCCGTGTCCTGTTATGATGCCGCCTTACGCGCCATTTGCGACGGCACGTATGACGACAGTCTCATCGCCCGGTGGGACGAGCGCCTCGGACATATTTTTAACCGCGGATTTTGGGACGGCTATTACCTCGGCCGTCGTTTGGGCGAATGGTCCTCGCATTACGGGTCATCGGCTACGCGCAAAAAAGTTTATGCCGCACGCGCTACGCGCTACTTCCCGCGTCTTGGCGTAGCCGAGTTCAAGATGGAAGCCGGAACACTGCGGCTCGGTGACGAAGTGGTCATCACCGGGCCTACCACCGGCGCCCTTATCAGCACTGTAAGCGAAATACACGGAGACGACGGGTCGCCGGTAAAAGCCATAGATCGCGGACACGACTTTGCCATAGCCGTTCCGGCGAAGGTGCGCCCCGGCGACCGTTTGTATCTATGGGAACAGGTGGACAAAGACAATCCGCGACACCTGCGTTTCTAATTTTATGTGGACAATACAATGAGAAACAAGACAATAGAATGGTGCCGCCGCTTTCTGTCGCTATCAGCAATACTGATAGTGGGCGTCATAATATACATAGTTTTCATTCAAGAAAACTCGGTGGCGCGTATATACCACAATCAAATGGTCATTGACAGCCTGAAAATGGAGATAGCGCGATGCAACGATACCTTGGACAAGTACAAAGAACTTAATCGTCGCCTGGACTGTGGCGACGGGCCCACTATCGAACGTATCGTCCGCGAGCAGTATGACATGAGCCTGCCCAACGAGGATGTCTATGTATTCGAATGAGACATCCCTGACAGTCGAATGTCGAAGTGGCAATACGAAAACTATACTAACAATATCGAAACAATGAAAAGACAGAAAATAGCAAATATTCTCTCCGGCATCGCATTGATCATCATAGCCATAGGCGTACTGATGCCATTAGTCACAGGGCCTGGAGGCACTATCTATCGTTATGTGTTCAGCGTGGGCGCCGTCATGCTTCTGGTAGGCCGCATCTTGGACAAGTATACGGGCGACATATTTCGCGTGCGCCGTCTGTACGTCATCCAACGTTGGAGTGCCCTGTTTCAATGTGCCGCCGCTTTCTTCATGTTCTATTCGATAGTTCCGCGAGATTGGCTGGTGTTTGTGCTTGCCGGGGCCGTGCTTCAGTTGTACGTGTCCATCATGGTGCCTGTCACCATCCGTAAGGCAGCCAAGAAATAGACGGGACAATAGTCGGTTTAGTGCGGCGAAGTTGATTTGATGCCGTACTTTTTTGTCAAGCGGGAGGCTGCCGACAGTGGCGGCCGAGGCTTGTATTTGCCTGAATAATCGTCCCGTTTGGAGCTTGCCGATTTTTTCTTAAAAAAGAAATTGGCGTGTCGGCGTGTGTATGTCGGGAAAAATTTGTAAATTCGTGGCATACTTCATGCGTGCAAGCGTGAAGATGGCGTGGCTTGACCCGGCTACGCTTGATATTAGATGTAATATTATCCTAAGCTCCTTATAATGAGTTATCTGAAGTTTGACAAGAACCTACTGATAAATCTTGACCAATCCTTGCCTAAGGAAATGCTGCGCACCAATCGTGCCGGTGCATACCACTGCACCACGCTCGTGGGATGTAATACGCGCAAGCAGCACGGCCTTTTGGTGATACCCATACCCGAGATGGGCTATCGGCCTCATGTGCTTTTGTCATCTCTTGACGAGACGGTGATACAACACGGTGCTCCGTTCAATTTGGGCATCCACCGCTACAAAGGCGGCGTTTACAGCCCCAACGGGCATAAATACATACGCGAATTTGATTGTGAGAGCGTTCCGCGCACCACTTATCGCGTAGGTGGTGTCATCCTCACCAAAGAGAAAATTTTCATTACAGACGAAAACCGGATACTCATCCGCTACACCCTCGTGGAGGCTCATTCGGCGACAACGTTGCAGTTCCGCCCATTTTTGGCTTTCCGCGACTCCAATGCCTTGGTGATGGCCAATGACGCTATTAACAGGACAATTACGCCGGTGGACAACGGAATCGCCACCTGCCTGTACGCCGGCTTTCCGACGCTATACATGCAGTTTTCGCACAAGCCGGTATGGGTTGATCAGCCCAACTGGTATCGCGACATCGAGTATATCAAGGATCTGGAGCGCCAGGTACCGTACACCGAAGACCTTTGGGTGCCCGGATACTTCGAGCTGCCAATCAAAAAAGGTGAGAGCGTAATCTTCAGCGCCGGAGTCAGCGAAGTTCATCCTCGCCAGTTGGCCAAGATGTATACTTCCGAGATAGCACTGCGCACTCCGCGAACATCCTTTTTCAATTGCTTGAAAAACTCGGCCAAGCAATTCTATCTGCGTCGCAACGGCGGCCTATATGTGCTCTCCGGATATCCCTGGGGCGTGGTGTTGGCGCGTAACACCTTCATGGCAGCGCCGGGCATCACCCTTGCCATAGACCACGAAAACGACTTCCACGAAATTATGGCGACGGCCTTGTCGGCGTTGAACCGCTTTATGGATAGCGGCGTTGAAGACGACACTATTGCCGGAATATCGTTGCCGGATATTCCGCTGTGGGCCGTATGGGCGATACAGCAGTATGGCAAGTTGTATCCCGAGGACTGTCCGGCTCGGTACGGCGAAGATGTGCGCCGCATTGTTGACTATATACTCGACAACAGGCATCCCAATCTACACTTCAATGACGCAGACGGCATGGTGACCACTGATGGCGCCGATACTCCCGTGTCGTGGATGAACGGCGTGGTCGATGGCCGTCCCGTAAATCCCCGTACCGGATACCTTGTGGAATTCGATGCGCTGTGGTATAACGCACTGCGCTATGCTCTTGCAATAACGCCCGATGACGACGCCAATGCCGAAAGGCGTCAACGCTGGAGCGATGCCGCTGCATTGATGGACAGCACCTTCCCCTCCAAATTTCTCAACGAATGGGGCTACATGTACGACTATGTCAACGGCAACTATGCCGACCCGTCGGTACGGCCCAATATGGCAGTTGCCATCGGCCTCGAATACAGCCCGTTGAGCCGAAAACAGCGTAAGAACGTGCTTGATGTGGTGACGCGTGAACTTTTGACATCCAAGGGCTTGCGTACATTGTCCCCCAAGAGCTACGGCTACCGTCCGGTGTATCTCGGCAATGAGCACGAGCGCGAATTAACCCTTCACCAAGGCCCGGCACGTCCCTGGCTGATGGGCTTTTATGCCAACGCTTACCTCAAAGTCTTCGGTATGAGCGGCGTGTCATACATAGACCGTATGCTTATCGGCTTCGAGGAAGAAATGTCCTGGGGTTGCATAGGGTCGTTGAGCCAGTTGTACGATGCAAATCCGCCCTTCCTTGGACGCGGCGCCATATCGCACGCCACCAATGTAGGCGAAGTGCTTCACACCTTGCGCATGCTCAAACGTATGAGCCTTTGAACATTAAGCCAGAGAGATAGACAGTGATACAACAAACAATAAAAAAACATAAATTCGATATATGAAAGCCTTAATGTTCGGATGGGAATTTCCCCCGCACATCCTTGGCGGCTTGGGTACGGCCAGCTACGGACTTACGCGTGGCATGGCCTCCTGCGGCGACATGGATATCACATTTGTGATACCCAAGCCGTGGGGCGACGAAGACCGTTCGTTTGCACATATCATAGGGGCTTCGCAGGTGCCCGTAGCGTGGCGAGAGACCTCTCGTGAGTATGTGGACGGGCGTATAGGACGGCTGATGTCCCCCGAGCTGTACTTCCGTCTGCGTGATCATATCTATGCAGACTTCAACTACATGCGCACCAATGATTTGGGTTGCATCGAATTCTCCGGACGCTATCCCGACAACCTTCTTGAAGAAATTAACAACTATTCGATTACGGCGGGAGTGATAGCGCGTACCCTCGACTTTGACATCATTCACAGCCACGACTGGTTGACATATCCGGCCGGCATACATGCCAAACAGGTGACAGGCAGGCCCTTGGTGATACACGTACATGCCACCGACTATGACCGCAGTCGCGGAAATGTCAATCCCACGGTGTTCAATATCGAGCGCGATGGTATGCTGCATGCCGACCATATCATCACCGTAAGTAATCTCACGCGCAACACCGTCATAGACAAATACGGCATAGATCCGGCCAAGGTGACCACCGTACACAACGCCGTCATACCATTGGATAAGGAAATATTGGAGATCAAGGCACCGCGCCCCAAGGAGAAGGTTGTTACCTTTTTGGGCCGCATTACGATGCAGAAGGGCCCCGAATACTTCGTTGAGGCTGCTGTTAAGGTGCTCAAGAACAATCACAACGTTCGTTTTGTTATGGCCGGCAGCGGCGATATGATGGACGCGATGATTGAATTGGCAGCGCGCCGCGGCATTGCCGACCGCTTCCATTTCCCGGGATTTCAAAAGGGACGTCAGGTGTACGAGATGCTGAGCGCCTCGGATGTATACATCATGCCCTCCGTGTCCGAGCCTTTCGGTATTTCGCCTCTGGAAGCCATGCAGATGGGTGTACCATCCATTATCTCCAAGCAGAGCGGGTGCGCCGAAATCCTTCACAATGTCATCAAGACCGACTACTGGGACATAGATGCTATGGCCGATGCCGTTAATGCCATAGTTTCGTATCCGTCGATGCATGCCTATCTGCGCGACCAGGGCATCAAGGAAGTGTCTCAAATCACTTGGGACAAGGCCGGGCGCAAGGTGATAGATATTTATCACAAAGTTCTCGGATGGTAGTCTCGCCGCAGACAAGCTCATTATAGATATAACATAGATATAACAACCGGACCACAGCGTCACACCATACATATTATGAAAGCAATTTCGCTGAATTTTGAAATCCATCAGCCTATGCGCCTCAAGCGCTACCGCTTTTTCGACATAGGCAACGACCATTACTATTACGATGACTTCCTCAATGACGACATAATCACCGGACTGGCTAATCGCAGCTACCTTCCGGCGACGCATGTGCTTTTGTCAATGTTGGAAGATAAATCCAACCCCTTCAAGTGTTCCATCGCCATAAGTGGCATCGCCATCGAGCAATTCGAGCAGTACGTGCCCGAGATGATAGACGCCCTGCGCCGACTGGCTGATACCGGGCGCGTCGAGTTTCTGGCCCAGCCGTACGCCCATTCGCTGGCATCGTTGACCGACCCCGAAGAATTTGTTGAACAGGTGAAAGCTCAGTGTGATCGTATAGAGGAACTCTTCGGTCAACGTCCGACGGTGATGCGCAACACCGAGTTCCTGTACAGCGATGACATAGCCCCGCAGATAGCTGCCATGGGCTTCAAAGGGGTACTCACCGAAGGTGCCAAGCACATCCTTGGTTGGCGCTCGCCCAATTATGTATATAGTGCTGAGACGGCGCCCAAGCTTAAGGTGCTGATGCGCAATGCAAAACTCTCGGATGACATCTGCTTCCGCTTTACCGACTCCTCCTGGGACGCATATCCGCTGACCGCTGACAAATATATGGACTGGGTGGCCGCAACCCCTGAGGAAGAAACTATTGTCAATCTGTGTATGAACCTTGACACCTTTGGCGGGCTGCAGAGCGGTGACAGCGGTATCTTTGATTTCCTAAAGGCATTGCCGCGCTTTGCCGCCGAAAGGGGCATCACCTTTACCACGCCCTCGGAAGTCGTGCGTAAGACAAAGGCTGTGGCTCCCGTGACTATCGTCCATCCCATTAGTGATGCCGATGAGGCACGTGATACCTCTGCATGGCTGGGCAACGAGCTGCAGAACGAAGCTTTCCGCAAGTTGTATTCCGTGGCAGAGCGCGTGCGGTTGTGCAACGACCGTCGTCTCAAGCAGGACTGGATATATCTGCAGGCCAGTGACCATTTCTACTACATGTCCACCAAACACCTTGCTGACGGAGCTGTGCACTCGCTGTTCTCGCCTTACGAGACCCCGTTTGCGGCATTTACCAATTATATGAATGTCCTTGCCGACTTCATCGTACGCGTCGAGGAGCAGTACCCTATGAGCGTGGATAATGAAGAATTGAACTCACTGCTCACTACTATCCGTAATCAAGAACGTGAAATAGAGATGCTCAACAAGGAGGTGGCTTCCATGCGCAAGAATATCGAGCATTTCAACGAAGAACACGCCCTCCGCGAGCCTCAGAAGCCGACTCCCGCTAAGGTTGAAAAGGCCAAGACAACAGCCAAGCCTGCCAAAGCGGTAAAGAAGTCCAAGACAGCAAGTACTACTAAGGACGCAATATAAAAAAATCCGAAAAAATGACACGCCTACTTACATCGTTAGTTTGTGCTCTGGCATTGCTGCCTATGGCTTATGCCGGAACTCCGACCACGGAAGCCGAGTCCGTGCTGCATTGCATTTCCACTCGAGCCAGTGTGCGTCAATATACATCGGTCGAGGTCGCAGATGCGACTGTGGACACCCTCCTGCGTGCCGCTATGTCTGCTCCTACGGCTGTTAATCGCCAGCCTTGGGCCTTCGTGGTTGTGCGCGACACGACACTTCGCGCGACTCTCGCCGAGGCACTCCCTAATGCGGGTAGTAAGCTGACCAATGCATCGGTCGCAATAGTCGTATGCGGTGATAGTACGCGAATGCTCAAACAACAGCCTGAATTCTGGGTGCAGGATTGCAGTGCAGCCACCGAGAATCTGCTTCTGGCAGCACATGCATGTGGCCTGGGAGCGGTATGGTGCGGCTTGTATCCTGATATGGAAAGAGTGCAAACCGCACGCACAATCCTGAGGCTTGACGAGCGGTATGTGCCGTTGTGCATCATTCCGGTGGGCTATCCGAGCGCTCCGGTAAGTCCAAAAGACAAATACCGCGAGGATGCTATAATACGCCGTTGAAGTTGTCGATTTAATCTTCTATTGAGTATATACCTATATAATATTGAAAAACTACTTAAAATACTTTGTGCTATGGAACTAGGATGGCTTATAGTTTTTGCATGCTTTGTCCCTTGGATCAAGGATGCTTTCGACAAACGGGCTAACGGCTGATGCTTCACGAGCTGAAGTCGTACCAATGAGGCGGACTTGTCTTGGCGTAGGTGCCATGTCAAGTCCGCGCCTTTTTTGTCCGGACTCGTAATGCCGGTAGTGTTGGCGCTCGAGGCTCTGATAAAAAAAGAGGGACTCCTCGCGGAGTCCCTGTCTTTATTGGTTTCCAATAGGTACAATTTCTAAGGTAAAAAAGATTGTTAGGTTTTGCGATGACAAAATTATAAAGGCTCGGTCAGCACACCAAATATATTTATATGTTCTACAACATATTTTTTGATGTGTGGATTTAGTCTTGTTGCATGCTTGTCATGTAAAGTGCAAAATCACAAATAGATAGGGTTGCGGATTTGGCCAAAAGTGCAAAATGCGGCCAAGTTAAATTTTGTTAATATCAACTTTCGCTGTTTTCGAATTGCAACAGCCGAAGCCCATCAGCGTCGTACACGGCGTAGGAAAACTGCGAAAAGCAGTCGCCGAGAATGACTACGCGTGCTCCCGCGTCTATGGGGTAGTCAAGGGCAATATGCCGGTGGCCGAGGACAAAAAAATCGATGTCAGGATGCTCGGCATGGTATTCGCGTGCAAAGATGATGAAGCGCTCTTTTTCGGGGTCGGGGACGGCGGGATGTGACATGGGATTGTCGCCGCGACTGTGGCTTGACCATCGGTGTGCAAACGGAATAGTCCAGCGCGGGTGTATGCCGGCGTACAGCTTTTGGCATAGGCGGTTGCGGAAAAAGCTGCGAAGTATGCGAAAACTGCGACTGTCGCCGTATAATGCATCGCCATGTCCCAGGAAAAATTTTTTTCCGTCGATGTCGCGCACCACGTTGCCGTCGATGACTTCCATGCCTATTTGGTCGCGGAGGTAGTCAAAGAGCCAGATGTCGTGATTGCCTATGAACCACACAATATTTATGCCCATGTCCGACATGTGCGCCAATTGGCCGAAAAAGCGGATGTATCCTCGTGGCACCACGGTTCGATACTCAAACCAATAGTCGAGGATGTCGCCAAGCAGGTACAGCGTCTTACAGTCCTTTTCGAAGGACTGCAGCATGCGTACCACCTTGGCTTCATGCTCGCGCGGATTGGCGATGTATACGGCGCCCAGGTGTATATCGCTGACAAAATATGTTTTGTTGCGCATCGGTGCAGTGTTGTATGGTGTGGTCATGTGTCGTGCGTAGCCTGAGAGTTAAAGAAAGCCCAATTCGAGTTTGGCCTCTTCGCTCATCATGTCGCGATTCCATTCAGGTTCGAATACGATGTTGACTTTCACGCTTTTGACGTCCTCGATACTTTCGAGCTTTTGGCGTGCGTCTTCCACGAGGAAGTCGGCGGCCGGGCAGTTGGGGGCGGTCAGTGTCATGTCCACTTCGAGGTTGGCGTCATCGTCCACGTCTATGCGGTATATGAGTCCTAAGGAATAGATGTCTACCGGTATTTCCGGGTCGAATACCGTGCGCAGCATACGTACCGCCTCCTGTTGCATCTTTATGCGTTGGTCTTCAGTCATATTATTATGTGCTATTATTCTGCAAAGGTACGCAAAAATAATGTGGGTGGCAAGGATCATATTTACGGGGTTATTCGAAGATGTCTTTTTTTCGGGATGAGGCTTTATTGCCGTTTTCGATGAAGTGGAGGCGGTCTGTGGTGAGGTCGAAAACACAGCGCGAGAGGTGTTGATAACTTCGCAAAAATAGTATGGCGGTAATAATTACCGCTTTGCCGTTAGGGTGATGATATGGGGTTTGCAGAAGCCGAAAAATATGCTTATTTTTGCCTTCGCAATGCTTGTATGGGCTATGTGCCGATTCGGCGCGGACATGTCGCCGGTCGCCTGACAAGAGTAGCTTAGATAAAGTAAATTCCAACGACACAAACAACTATAGATATGCCCCCATTTGTACACTTACATGTACACAGCCAGTATTCTTTACTTGATGGGCAAGCATCGGTATCGGCGCTTGTCGACAAGGCCATGAATGACGGAATGCCAGGCATCGCTCTCACTGACCACGGCAATATGTATGGCATCAAGGAATTCTTCAATTATGTCAATAAGAAGAATGGTAAGGTGCTTGACAAGGCCAAGGCTGCACTCGCCGCCGCACGCGAAAGCGGCGACGAAAAGGCCGTGGCCGAGGCCGAAGCCGCCTTGACATATGCAAAGGAGCATTCGTTCAAGCCTATATTCGGATGTGAGATGTACGTGGCGCAGGAGGACCTTCACACTCATGTGGATAAGCGCGACATTGGTAGACACCTCATTGTGCTGGCTAAGAACGCCACGGGCTATCACAACCTCGTAAAACTGGTGTCCAAGGCGTGGACTGAGGGGTTCTACATGCATCCGCGCACGGACAAGCATGAAATCGAGAAACATCGTGAAGGTCTGATTATTGCTTCAGCTTGTCTTGGAGGCGAGATTCCGCAGTTGCTGATGAATGGTCGCGACGAAGAGGCTGAAGCCGCCGTGGCGTGGTGGAAAAACCTGATGGGCGAAGATTATTACATCGAATTGCAGCGACATAAAGCCACTGTGGTCAACGCCGCCCATGACACTTACGAAAAACAGCGTGCAATCGAGCCGAAACTTATAGCATTGGCGCGCAAGTATGACATAAAACTTATTGCCACCAACGATGTGCATTTTGTCGATGAAGACGATGCTGAGGCTCATGACCGTCTGATATGCCTGTCCACCAACAAGTTTGTGACGGACCAGGATCGCATGCACTACACCAAGCAGGAGTGGCTCAAGACTTCGGCCGAAATGCAGGCGTTATTTGCCGACATCCCCGAGGCCCTCGAGACGCCGGCGACCATATTGGAAAAAGTAGAGACTTACACTATCGATCATCCGCCGATTATGCCGAATTTCGCTATTCCCGAAAGTTTCGGCACCGAGGCCGAGTATCGTCAGCGCATCACAGAGCAAGAGTTGTTCGATGAGTTTACGCGCGACGAAAACGGCAATGTGGTGTTGTCTCAAGAAGAAGCCGAGAAAAAAATTAAGAAGCTGGGCGGTTACGAAAAGCTCTACCGCATAAAATTCGAGGCGGATTATTTGGCAAAACTGGCCTACGAGGGTGCCGAGCGCCGTTACGGATCGCCTCTGAGCCCCGAGCTTAAAGAGCGTATAAAATTCGAGTTGCACATCATGAAGACCATGGGCTTCCCGGGCTACTTTCTAATAGTGCAGGACTTCATCAATGCCGCCCGCAATCAATTAGGCGTCAGCGTCGGTCCCGGACGTGGTTCGGCGGCGGGGTCATGTGTGGCATACTGCTTGGGTATCACCCAAATAGACCCTATAAAGTATGACTTGCTGTTCGAACGTTTCCTCAATCCGGATCGTATTTCGTTGCCGGATATCGATATCGACTTCGATGACGACGGACGTGCGGACGTATTGCGTTATGTAACACAGAAATACGGCGAGGAAAAAGTTGCGCACATCATCACTTACGGCACAATGGCTGCCAAGATGGCTATTAAGGACGTAGCGCGCGTCGAGCAATTGCCGCTGAGCGAAAGCAACCGATTGACCAAGCTTATACCCAAGCACATGCCCGAGCGCAATGGCAAGGAACTGAAGCCAACGCTGAGCAATTGCTATGACTATGTACCCGAATTCAAGCCTGAAGTCAATTCGTCAAATCCGCTGGTACGCGAGACTCTTAACTATGCGCGTGCTCTCGAAGGCAATGTTCGCAATACGGGCGTGCATGCCTGCGGCGTTATCATATGCCGAGATGACATCACCGATTGGGTGCCCGTGTCCACGGCCAATGACAAGGAAGAAGGCAAGTTGCTGGTGACTCAGTACGAAGGTCGTGTCATCGAAGAAACCGGGCTTATAAAAATGGACTTTCTCGGTCTTAAGACGTTGTCGATACTTAAGGAGGCCGTGACCAATATCAAGCAGACGCGTGGCGTGGACATCGATTTGGATAATATACCAATAGATGACCCCAAGACCTACAAGTTGTATTGTGAGGGGCGTACCATCGGCACGTTCCAATTTGAGTCGCCGGGTATGCAGAAATACCTGCGCGAATTACAGCCTTCGACGTTCGAAGACCTCATAGCTATGAACGCTTTGTATCGCCCGGGGCCTATGCAGTACATTCCCGATTTTATCAAGCGTAAACATGGCGAGTCGCCTATCGAGTACGCCATCCCCGAGATGGAGATGTATCTCAAAGATACTTATGGCGTTACCGTATATCAAGAACAGGTCATGCTCCTGTCGCGACTGTTGGCCGGCTTTACACGCGGCGAAAGCGATACCCTGCGCAAGGCTATGGGCAAGAAGCTCATTGACAAAATGAACCATCTTAAGGGTAAATTTATGTCCGGCGGTCAAGAGCGCGGACACGACCCCAAGGTCCTCGAAAAAATATGGAAAGACTGGGAAGCGTTTGCATCTTACGCTTTCAATAAGAGTCATGCCACGTGCTATAGTTGGGTGGCATATCAGACGGCGTATCTTAAAGCCAATTACCCCAGCGAGTATATGGCTGCGGTATTGTCGCGAAATCTCAACGACATCACCAAGCTCTCCGGATTTATGGACGAGTGCAAGAATATGCGCATACAAGTACTCGGGCCGGACGTCAACGAGTCATACAGCCGTTTCGGTGTCAACGCCAAGGGCGACATACGCTTCGGCCTGAGCGCCATCAAGGGCGTGGGTGAGGGGGTGGTCGAGAGCATACTCAAGGCTCGAGGAAACAAACCTTTCAAAAGCATATATGACTTTGTAGAACGTGTGCCCGCCGGGACGCTCAACCGCCGCACATTCGAGAATCTCGCATTGGCCGGCGCGTTTGACTGCTTTGCACAGGATATGAAGCGCGAAGACTTCTTCGAGGCCAATCCGCGTGGCGACACGATGGCTGACATCCTCATACGCTATGGACAGAAATATCAAGCCAATAACAACGACAGCCAAGGTTCGCTCTTTGACTTCGGCGGCGATGAAGGTTTGGAATTTGCGCGACAGGCACGTCCTCAAATCAAGCCCGCAATGCAATGGCCGGATGTGCTGCGCCTTGAAAAGGAAAAAGACCTTGTAGGCATGTATCTGTCCGCCCATCCGTTGGATCCGTACTACATGGAGGTGGTCTATGGTACCGGCTGCTCGATAAAAGAATTTGGCGAGATGGTGCCTGCTGAGGGTGTCGAGGTGTCTTTTGCCGGAATTGTCGTGGCAGGCGATGTTCGTATATCCAAGACCGGCAATCCTTATACAGTCATGAAAATAGAGGACTACAGCGGCAGTACCGAGCTGAGACTTTTCGGAAAGAAACATATCGAATTCGGCAACTTCGGAAAGACCGGCACGCCGATACTGATACGCGGCAGTTTTGCACGCCGCAGCAGGGGTGATGTGGAATTTGAGGTGGGCTCGATGCAGCTTCTTTCCGAGGTTAAGGGCAAGCTTATCAGCGGCATCACCATCAAGGTGACGCCCGAAGAAGCCGAGAACGCCCTGTCGGCGATATTGTCCACACGTTTGGCCAAGCCCGGCGAACACGAAAACACGGGCAACCTACGCCTATATCTATATGATCCGGCGACAGGTCGCGGCGCATCGTTATCATCATCGCGCCGATTACGCCTCGACCGCAAACTGCTCAACGACCTCAAGGACGCAAATGTCGAATTCGAGGTTAATCACGCATGATACACATATATACGAATATACATACATCAACTTTACTTAATAAAGCAATATGGCAACCATATTTACAGACGAAAACATCCACGAAATCATCGCCGGCGGTAAGCCCGTGGTGGTAGATTTCTGGGCTACGTGGTGCGGACCTTGCCGCGCCATGTCCCCGCTTATCGACGAACTTGCCGAGGAATACGAAGGCCGGGTAGTGATAGGTAGTTACAATCTTGACGATGAGAACGATTTCGCTTCCGAGAACCGCGTAATGTCGCTTCCGACCATTCTCTTCTTCAAAGACGGCAAGAAGACGCCTCTGCGCCTTGCCGGGTCGCAATCGCGCGAAACTCTTGTCGAGAAAATAGAGGCTCTTTTGGCTCTCTGACACGCAATATAAACCGTACTAAATAAACACACAATGCAAGACAACAATGCGAAAGTCGCCCCCGGCATGTACGTAGAACTGGGATATGACCTCTACGAGATAGCTCCCGACGGCACACAAGTGACAGTACATCAAACAGATGCCGATGACCCCGAGCGCATAATCTTCGGCGTGACCGAGGGCGTCCTTGAGCCCCTCGAAAAGGCTCTTGACGGCCTGAAAGTAGGCGATGCTTTTGACGTTACGGTCACCAGCGAAAAGGCTTTCGGAGCCTACGACAAAGAAAAAGTTATAGACCTCGACCGCGAAATATTCGTAGTCGATGGCAAATTCGACAGCGAAACCGTTAAGGTCGGCGCCGCCGTACCTATGATGACCTCCGAAGGGTACCGAATTATGGGCCGTGTGCTCAATATCAGCGGCGACAAAGTAACCATGGATTTCAATCATCCTCTGGCCGGCCGCGATGTGCGTTTCTGCGGCAAAGTGCTCGCTGTGCGCCCCGCTACCGAGGAAGAGCTACATCCCGTACATCACGGTTGCGGCTGCGGCTGTGACCACGGTCACGACGACTGCGGCTGCGGTGACGACCATTGCGGTTGCGGCGACAGCTGCGACTGCGACGACCACGCCGGCCATCGCGGTCCCGGCAGCAGTTGCGATTGCGGCTCCTGCCGCTGATTTCGCTCGACTGTCCCATACCGGGACATCGGCTACGCCATACGCATATTTTTCGGCATGATTTGCTGAAACAGGCATCGCCGCGATAGCGCTTTACACCGAATTTATATGCATTCTGCGCAGTAAATAATTCGATAGAAAATGCAGTGATACTGTATTTCCTATCGAATTTTTTACTGTATTTGCCTGATGGAATAAGAGTAAAGTTCGCCGAAATTTGTCAGTACTATCAGACGTTAGTTAGATCGAGATTATATAAAGCGATGATTTGTCGCATGGAACAGAGGTTACTGCTTGACGCATTTGCGGCAAGGTTTGTAGTGGTCACGTGCATTCTCTACCAGCATATTGATGACGGAGGCTTTGCAGCTTTTCAGCCCGATACATTCGTCTGTGCTGTGATACTTCTTGCTGTATCGTCCGGCGCAGATGTACACTTCATCGCCATCATGTACTTCCTTGGGTTCTATTTTGCTTTTGCCGCATGATGCAAAAAACAAGCATAGTAATAAAATACCGCTTAATTGGTGCAGATTGGAAATGTGTCTCATGAATTCTGTTTCCGCTATAGTCCGATGAAATTCTCAATGACAGTGGCAGTGTTGGACGGCAGGTCTGTCTCTGATACAACAAAGCGTCTAACGCCCATACCCTTAACCCAATTTTCGAGGACTGACTGCATCTTGTCGTGTGCTTTTGGATCGTAAGGGTTGACTTCGAGCATTAATACTTCGAGGTTGCTAAGCCCTTTTCTTTTAACAATAAGCGTAGATTTCGGATTTTGCAATGTCTGAGGCAATACATAAGAGTATGCGTTTCCATTCTTTATCTTATTGTTCGTATGGAAAAGGTATCCGTCAGTGAGCACAACAAGTATGTTGCGGCATCCATTGCGCATACATAGCTCATCCACTTTTTTATTGCTGAAGAATCCCCAGATGTCACTGCCAATCCATTTTTTGGCCTTCAAGGTTTCATCATAGATTTGGCTGAGGCTGTTTGTGAAACGTGCGTCCATCCCTTGTAGTGCTTTTTTCTTCTCTTTCCCTTTTAATCTTGCCATATCTACATCCAACGCACTTGCAAGGGTTGCGATTTCGCTACTGTTGGGCGATGGATAGAAAATGACGCGGATATGATTTTTAGTTCGTATTATTTTGTCTTTTACGCATACATCCTTGAATATCTGAACGAATTTGTTCACGATGGCAATGTCGCGTTTTTTCTGGTCTGGCTGAAGATCTCTTGTCAGACGGTCAGATAGATCAAGATAGATTGTGATGTTTAAGGGCTTATTCGCATTTGTCGTGGTTCGCTCGACTTTGGCGCATGAAATTGTAGACCAAATCATAGCTGTTGAGGCGAGCGCTAAGGCTATGTTCCGGAGTATTCTAATTTTTTTCATTGCTCTTGGTGGTTTCTGTTTGTGAATAAGTGGTTGTTCCGAGGAGTGAGGATGTGGTTGTTTCAAACACTAATTTTGATTCTTCTTGCTCTGCGGTGCTTTTGCCAAGCGCAGGCATTACGGTGGCCCAGCCACTAAAAAAGTCTGTCAGTGCAACTCTGATGGCGGTTTTGTCAATATAGATGTTGTTGTTTATGCTTTGTTGCAACGCAGCCTTTTTGCCGTTAAGGTCAGTCAGCTTTTTCTTGATTAGAGCGATGGCACCTTCGATTTCGGCTATTTTTTGTTTGATTGACGCAAGTTTAATTTTTAGAACTTCGATTTCAGCTTTGTTCGAATGTAGATTGTCGTATGCTGTATATGCGATGTTAAACACGATACCCCAAATAAGGTATACGATAAAGCCACAGAATATTACGGCCCAAAAGTTCACTTCTGAGAACGCCATTGACAAAGTGTATGGCGGCAGGTCTCCAAGCATATTCAGTGCCTCTGTGTCATATATGCTTTTAGCTATTAAAAAGGCAAGGATGCAATCGAATATGAATGTTATGGACAGGATTGCGGCTAATTTAAGATATTTGCCTTTACTCTTCTGCGCACTGAATATATGAAGGCAGTAACCTAAGCCCATAAAGATTATTGGTGCGCTAAGGACAAATAACAGTTCTGTGATGCCGTTATCTAAGGCGTGCGAAACTGCTTGTGCGTCAAACATCGCTGCTTTGATGCCAAGGTCTGCCGCTTCGGAAAAGTCCTTGAAGAAAGCGGAATAGAATGTCGAGCTATAGAAAACAAAAAGGTATAAAGTTAAGGGTATTAGGATTATACTGCCGACAATCATCCTTGTCTTTGCCGGTCTGTTGAGTTTTCCTTCAGTGTCTTCTAATCTCTTGATTTCACTATCAACATCATTCTTATTCTCTGTTTCGGTGTCTTTTTTGACATTTTCGTTTGAAAGATTGTTTTGCGTTGCATCTATTTCGGTCTCTATTTTTGCCAACTCTGCTTTCGCTTTCCCTTTCAATTCATTTTGCCTTGCTTCGTCATTAGCTTGAGCTTGGCGCTCGTGGTTATATATTTTGTGGATGAATGCAGCTAAGGCCGTCTTGCTTGCATTTACCATTCCGCATATGCGTTTGCCATATTGCACATATGTCTCGTTTTGGAGCTTTGCCTCTGTGTTAGCCGGTTCTGCTTGTGTTTCCGGGCTTTTCTTTAGCGTGAATAAATCTTTTATAGACATAACTGATTGATTTAGTTGTTGATTTCATTGAGAACTTGTTCGAGCGATTTCTTTTGGCGTGCCTGCTCTAAGAGCCAGTCAGCGATTTTGCCCGCGTTTTCCTCGATGAATCCCATTTTTAGTGCATACTTTTGTAGTAGTGCTTTTTCTGAGTCGTCAAGGTCTTCATCCGCTAATGCGATTTCCGCAAGATGGTAAAGTAATGTGACCTTTTCATTGAGAGTCCCCGGAGTCAAAAAAGAGGTTCCGGATTCTCGTATAGCGTTATTGATTTCCTCTGCGGGGATGCCATAAGTGTCACGTCCGATGCGATATAGGACCTCCAATTCGCGAGCGTCAATAATGCCGTCAGCCAATACCATACAGTATAGGGCTATAAATCTGGACTTGGTTTTTGCGTCCATAAATAGTTGGATTGTTTTTAGCCACAAGTGCCCGGTAGCTGTGATATAACAAAGAAGCGTGGCACTGCTATGCCATGTCTAAAGTTGAGGCCCTGAGAAGCCCTTGATACAAATATGGTGATAGCAGCCCACGCCTATAGCGTAGAAACCGCAATGCTACCTCTTGTATCAATTATGAAATTTCTCAGGTTTCAACTTTACAAGATAAGCATAACGCTTCGTCTTTTTTCAATATGTCGTGGAAACCGCCGAAACGGTTTCTGATGCAAAATTAGCTTTTTTTTATGATATGGCGACTTTATAGCTGAAGAAATTCTTGGAGAAAATCTTTATAGATACTCAGATTATCACGAATTTGATTAATGCTGAACGTTGGTTGATAAAATTATCGCTATCTTTGCAGTAAAGATCGCTATATGATACATGTGCCATAATGGCAGTGTTTGATATAAAAGATGTGGTAATTCCTTAGTTGTATTCGCGCATTTATGGACAAATATAAACAACTGTATATTGATTTCGAGGCTTACGAACGTGTAGCCGAACCTCATAAGAGGGAGAAAGCCTCGGCATGGCGCACGGCCATCGGGTTGCAGGATGTGGACGGGCTTGAAGTGTCGGATTATTTGAAAAAGGCCGCAGTACGCCATATCGAGGGTGATATTACCATTGATGATGTTCGCGAGCAGTTGAAGTCTTATTACGTCAGCAAAGAAGCACACGACCGAGGCTCTGCCGGGAAGGAAGAGGCCGACAGAGTGGCGGCTAATATTGCCAAGCTGTTGGGCGAAAAATCGTTCTCTTTTACGGCGTTGGAGTTCCTGAACATACATCGACATTTGTTTGAGGGCATATTCAAACATGCCGGTGAAATTCGCCCATACGACATCAGCAAAAAGGAATGGGTGTTGAACGGCGATACTGTATTATATGGACGAGCTGCCGACATTATGATGGCGTTACGGTATGACATCCAACAAGAGAAAGATTTTAATTATAAGGGACTGCCGTTGGACGACGTCGTCCGACATGTGGCAGATTTTGTCGCTTTGCTTTGGCAGAACCATCCATTCAGGGAAGGTAATACGCGTACGACTGCTGTATTCGTTATTAAGTATTTGCGTTCAATAGGATTCAAGGTTGATAATGACCTGTTCGCGAATAATTCATGGTATTTCCGTAATGCCTTGGTTCGGGCCAATTATCGCAATGTATCTAAGGGAATAGAGCCGGATAAGTCGTTTCTTATCAAGTTCTTCCGCAATCTTATGCTTGACGAACATAATGAACTGAGGAACCGATATATGCTGATAGGGTATTCGGAGGTTGATGAGACGCCCACCTGCCTTTATGAAGACACCCCCATAAGTACCCCCACAAGTACAACTGAAGGCACCCCCACAAGTACGGGCGATTTGTCGGCGTCTGTTTCGGATAGTGTGAGGAGACTGGTGACCGCAATCGGCAAGGACGAGAAAAGTGTGAGGGAAATGATGGCTATCGTCGGACTTAAAGACCGAAAGAATTTCATAGAGTACTCTCTTGCACCGGCAATTCGTGAGGACTTGGTGCAAATGAAGTTCCCGGGTACGCCACGGCATCCGCGTCAGCGATATTTGCTGACAGCCAATGGCCTTGCATTATATGACAAAATGCACTGATTCTTAAATGATAAAGTACGCAGGGAGGGCGTGACCGGTCGCACCCTCCCTGCGTGTATTGTCTCGTCTGTGGGGCTTGGTTAGTGGAGCTCGGCGCGGATGACGGCGTTGCGGATGCGGCGGAGGGTAGGTGCGGCTTTGGCTACGGAATTTTCGAGGGCGCGTATCTCGGCAGCCACGGTGTGGTCGCCGTTGGCGTAGCGTATGCGCAGGCGCTCAAGCTGGCGGCGATATGCCTGATCAAGATTATACTGTTGGAGGTATTGCGACATTAATTCGCGTGCCTCGGTGCTGCGAAAGTCGGAGAGTCGGTAGTATACGGCTCGTCCTTCGATGCTGAAGGGGTAGGGCAGTGTATCGGTTGTGCGTGTGTCCTTTGTGTCGGATGTTTGAGCGGCGGCGCGGGCGTTAACTTGCTCTCGGATGGCGGCGGCGTCAGTGTCGGTGTCCTGCGTGACGGCGATGTCGGTGACAAAGGCGCGGTCAGCCAGGTCGTTGCGCTCGGGGTTGAGGTTGCGGCGCGTGGCGTTGGTGAGATATGTGTACACGGTGATGCTGTCGCTGTCGAGGCTGTTGCGGTCCGTGGCCCACCATCCTATGCCGTTGTCTGTGTCTATGGCCATAAGTATGTCGTTGTAAGGCGAGTTGTAGGGCATTCCGATGTTCACGGGCTCGAGAAAGTCACCAGTGGAGTCGTCTCGTCGTGTCATGTATATGTCGTATCCGCCTATCGAGGTCTCGGGGTCTTGTGCTGCGAAATACAAGGTGCTGCCGTCGGTGAGCATAAACGGGCAAGCGGTGGCGTATTGTGCCGAGGAAAAGACCTTTGTCGGGCTTTCCAATGTTCCGTCGTCCAATATTCCGGCATGGTACAGCGTGGAACGACCGGTGCTGTCCGGCGCGTTCCAGAAGACTTCGCGGCCGTCGTTGGCGGTATATACTATGGTGTTGTCGTTTGTACGGATGTTGGGCGGCAGCATCTGTCGCGATCCTAATCGTCCGGCGTTTGCAGGCAGCGGAAAGGCCTCGGCCAGACGACTGCGCGGCACGGTCACCGAGTCGATGATGGTAATGTCTTCGACGCGTTGCAACATATTGTCCATCATAACTATGCGTCCGCGCAGCTCATCGGCGGAAGTTGGTAGGTCTCGGCGTGCGCGTTTGGCTGCAGCTTCCCAGCGTTCCATCAGTTCCTGGGCCTGCTTGATGTCGTAGCTGTTGAGCGCGTCCGAGATTTGTTCCGAGAGGTCTTCGTAGACCGGCGTGTGCTTTTTCTTGGGCGCAGCATTGGCTGCTATGGCTATTGCCAAAGCGGCGGCCAGTGTCAGTGTCATATGCTTCATCGCGATGTTATGCTTAGTGTGGTTGTACGTAAGAAAGTGGCGTTTGAACGGGTGTGTCGCGGTCTTATGACAGGTTCATACCCTCAGCGTATGTCCAGCAGCTTGTGCGTCTGCAACGACAGTCCCCAGTGTGGATGTTGCATGACATAGGTTACTGTCTCGGCGATGTTTTGTCCTGAGCATGGTTGCAGCTTGGCGCATGGGACGTTGAAATGGCGATATATAGTCTCAACGTCTTGGCCTGTGTATACGACTTTCAGCTCGTCCACGCGGTCGATATCCCAAGGACCTTCACCTTTGGGCGAGCATGTGACCCAGTCCACCTCCGGCGGCACGGGTCGTGTGCCGTTGGTCTCTATCTGGACGTAAAATCCGTGGGCCTTTATGGCACGCAGCAGGTCGCTGTCGGCCTGCAGCGTTGGCTCGCCGCCGGTGAGTACTAAGTGTCGTGCCGGGTATGCGGCGGCGGCTTCGGCGATTTCGGCGGCGGTCATTTCGTCATATTGTGTGTGATCGGTGTCGCAGAAGTCGCAACGGATGTTGCATCCGCTCAGGCGCACGAATACGGCGGCCGTGCCGGTGTAGCGGCCTTCGCCTTGCAGCGAGTAAAAGATTTCGTTAACGCGATATTTTTTGTCCATGTGCGTGTGGCGTTGTGTGCGGTCAATCGCGCTGGTATGATGCGATGTTGCCTTCGCTTTCTTGGACATCGACGCGGTAGCAGTTGGGTACATTGTCGCATATCCAGCGGGCTATGTTTTCGGCCGTGGGGTTGAAGGGCAGCACGTCGTTTAGATTGGCGTGATCCAGGCGGTCCATCACCGTGTTTTTGATGTGCGTAAAGTCGGTGACCATGCCATCGGCGTTCAGCTCGGCTGCGCGACAGTGCACGGTGATAATCCAGTTGTGGCCGTGCGTATTGGTGCATTTGCTGTCATAGGACAGCGTAAGGCGATGTGCCGCCGATATTTCGAGTCTTTTGGTGAGGTAATACATTGTCTGTTTGGTGTAGTGGTGAGGAGTATCAGTCTGTGTTTTGCTCGGATTGCTGCGGCGCCATGTTGGTGAAAATGCCTTCCGTGTCAGTATCCTCGGGCGGTGTCGGCAGCTTGGAAGGGTCGCCTTTCAGGCCGTTTTGTGCGCCTAAATCCATGAGGTAGTCAATGGCGGCCTGACGTGTGGGTTCGATTTCGCAGTCGCGGGAAACTCGTGTCAGATTGGACATCAGCATTCCCACGGTGGGGCCTTGTGTCAGGCCGAACATAGCCATGATGTCATAGCCGTTGAGTGCCGGGCGGAAGGCGCGTTCGGCGTCCAAGGCGTTGATGTCGGCAAATTTGCGCTCGACAATGTCGAAGTTGTCGAGGAAGCGTTGTTTCTTTTCGATGTTTTTGGACGTGATGTCGGCGCGCGCCAGAATCATCAAGGCGTTCAGGTCGTCTTCGGCGTAGTTTATCAGCCGACGCACGGCGCTGTCCGTTACTTCGTCTTCTACCAGCGCTATGGGACGCATATGTAAGTCTACGAGGCGTTTGACGCGACGCATCTCGGCTCCCATAGGCAGCTTGAGCCGTGCAAATATGCGTGGCACCATCTTGGCGCCTATGAAGTTGTGGTTATGGAATGTCCATCCGGCTTGTGGGTCGTAGCGCTTAGTCAGCGGCTTGGCGATGTCGTGTAGCAGTGCCGCCCAGCGCACCCAGATGTCGTTGGTGGCGGCAGCCACGTTGTCCAGCACTTCGAGTGTGTGGTAGAAGTTGTCCTTATGTCCGCGTCCGTTGACCACCTGTACGCCCACCAGAGCCTCCAATTCGGGGAGGATTATGGCCAGCAACCCGCTGTGGTGCAGCAAGTCCCAGCCTATGGAGGGACGCGGCGAGGCCATGATTTTGTTAAGCTCGGTGGTGATGCGCTCGGTGGTGATGATGCGTATACGCTCGGCCCGGGCGCGTATGGCTTCGAATGTCTCGGGGCAGATGTCAAATTGCAGTTGTGTGGCAAAACGTATGGCGCGCATCATTCGCAATGGGTCATCACTGAAGGTTATTTCCGGCTCCAGCGGCGTGCGTATTATGCGGTCTTGCAGGTCTTGCAGTCCGTTGTAATTGTCTATGAGCCGTCCGAAGGAGCCCTCGTTGATGCATATGGCCATAGCATTGATGGTGAAGTCACGCCGTGCAATGTCTTCCTCCAGCGTGCCGTCTTCGACTATTGGGTTGCGCGAATCGCGTTTGTAGCTCTCGCGGCGTGCGCCCACAAATTCCAATTCGAGCCTTCCGCGCTTGACCTGCGCTGTTCCGTAGCTGTGGAACACGCCGAGGTGTGTGCCTCGTCCGAGGCTTTTGGCCACGGCTGTAGCCAGAGTTATGCCCGAGCCTACGGTGACGAAGTCTATGTCGTTGAGATCGCCGCGGCGCAGCAATGCGTCGCGCACGTATCCGCCCACGACGTATGCTTCCATACCCAATTCGTCGGCTACATGGCCCACGCGTTTGAATATGCGGTCGCGCAGCAGCCGTGCGTAGTTGCTGTCGTCAGTTCTTTCTTCCGTCAGCCGTGTTGTCATTGTTCGAAACTGATAAGTTGTGTAGGGGCGTTGGTGAGGCAGCGCATGGGGGCGTTCTCGCATACTACGTATGTACTTTCGATGCCTACGGCACCTACGCCGGGAATAACGAATTTTGGCTCGATGGCGATGACGTTGCCGGCTTCGAGGATGTCACGACTGCGCGGAGCTATGACGGGCAGTTCATTTATTTCGATGCCTACGCCGTGTCCTACGAATCCGGCGTGCTGTCGGTGTCCCATGAAGTAGTGTTCAAGCCCGGCTTGTCGCGCCATATCGAGGGCTTTCTCATACATATCCGAGGCTGCTGTCCCTACACGACCCATTTGGGCGAGGGTGTTGCAGATGTCTATGGACAGTTGGTGGGCGCGTTGTGCCTCCTCGGGGATGTCTCCCAATACGAAGGTACGCGTCATATCGGTCATATATCCGGTGTAGTTGCCATTGACGTCCACCATTACCGTCATGCCGGGGCGCAGAATTGTGCCGTTGGCGCCTACGGGTAGCGACGGGTCGGCGCCCGCGCCTCCCAAGGCAAAGTCGTAGGGAGATGGCGCATCGGCGTTGTCTCCGGCCAGGACATTGCCCATATACAGTTCCATGTCGTTGCCGTTGATGCGGAACTGTCCGAGGCATCCTTCGAGTCGCGAGACGCGCTCTATCTCGACTTGCAGCTCGATGTCGGTCATGTTGTCTTGGTACAAGCGCGGAATCATGCGATAGACATGTTCGTGGCGGCTGCCGGATGCGGCTATTAGCTCTATCTCGCCGGCGGTCTTGACGGCGCGAGCGTGGCGTAGCAGGGCATCGGCATTGGCTACATCGCCGACTTCAACGCCCATGGCATGACACAGGCGCAGTATGGCATTGTAGGACAGGGTGTCTTGTTCTAAAGCTAAGTGCTTGGGCTTTGGAAGCGAATGGTGTTGCAGTTCCTCGAGAATGTTCTCGGGCTTGTGTATGGATATAACGCCGTCTCCTTCGAGGCCTACGGGTCGTTTGACAAAATAGGCCGGGGCATCTGAGTCACGATGTATGTATATGTATCCGCCGTAGACGCGTCCTGTCATATAGTACAGGTTGGCGTTGATGGTCAACAACATGGCATCGATGCCATCTTGCTCCATAAGCTTCTTGAGGCGTGATAGTTTCAGCGCCAGTTCATCGGCGCTGAGCAGTTGCAGTATGTTTGACCGTTTCATAGCGTGTAGTGTCATAATATAAAAAGGTCTGTATGTCTTTTCTTTGTGTGGTTCGAATTTAAAAATGCAGGAGCGGCACTCGTGCCCTCGTTGCATCGCGTTCAGACAATGTCCTTCAGCTCGCCGAAGGAGTGGATGACGGCGTCTGCGTCCTCGACATTCCCGAAACCATAGGCGCAGTATACCATCCGGGCGCCGGCGGCATGTGCTGCATCGCTGTCTCCCTGCGTATCACCCACGTACACCGGGAGGGTCAGGCCGTACTTATGTATAAGCAGTGCGATATTGCCGGCCTTGTCCAGCCCTGTGCCGCCGTGGCTCAGCGCGTCTTTGAAGTAAGGACGCAGCCCGTTGACGTCAAGAAAGTTGTCAAGTCCGAGAGGCCCGCAATTGCTTACCATAAACAGCGGCAAACGGCGTGCCAGTTCGGGTATTGTTTCTACCACTCCGTCAAACAGGCGTCCGCGTAGCCCCGGCATCATTGTGGCCTCGTTGACGTTGAGTAGTTGCAAAAAGCGTCCGTCGCTATCATGTCCCGGGGCGATGTCTTCGATGATGTCTTCGAGGTGCTTGCCCATTTCGCGCATCAGTACCTGACGTGTTACGCGCGGCACATCTGTGATGCCCGCCTGTTCGAAGGTCGTGTTCCATATCCGTGCATACGAGTCCACGGCATCCCACAGGGTACCGTCCATGTCAAATATCAGTGCATCGCATTGCATCTTATCGTTCATTTCTCGTAGTGCTTGGATGGTGGCAGCGGCGTGATGCCTATCTGTTCGATTTCGGTGAGTGTGTCCAGACGCATGACGTGGCGCAAGTGTAGCGAGCCTCCCTGACGCAGATGATGTCGCAGCCTCACGGTGTCGGTGTTTTGGTATGTGACGCCGCTGCCGTGGCCTCTCCATCGGCCCCATTCGTCGGCCAGTGTAACGTCCACGGTGTCTGTGGCCGTGCTGTCGGTCGAATCGTACTTGATTTCGAGCCACAGGTTGGAGTACTCGTAGTTGTGGCTGTGTCGTATTGTCAGCGCGATGCGGTCCGTGGCTTCGGCGCTGTCGGGCGTCAGTGTCACTGTCCGGCCATAGCGCCAGCCGTTGATGTCTATATCAGACCATGCGCCCGGCGTGCCGCCCGAACAAGACATAACCCCCGAGGCCGTCAGGGCGCCGAGCATCGCCAATAATATTATATGTAGATGCTTATTATGCATCTGCTTTTGGCTCTTTTGTCTGTTGGTTGTCGTTACCTTTGCCGTTATTACGCGGCTTTTTCTTGTTGCGGCGATTGGGCCGTGATTGTTTGTCTTGGGCTGCATCGCCATTGGACGGCTTGGAATCTTTGCTGTCTTTGGGCGTTTTTGGCGCTTTGTCCTTGGACGGTTTCTTTTTCTTGCGCTTCTTTTTGTCGAAGCGTGTCAGTTCGTCCTGATCCAGGAGGTCGTTGACGCTCGGGCGGTCTTTGGCTGCTGCTTCGGCTGCTTCGGCATCTCGCAGTAGCGTTGCGGGCTTTTTGCCTTCTTTGTTGAGGGCAATAATTTCGAATACGCGTTCGGCGTCCAAGGTTGTGAGGTTGGCGGCCATTGACTTGTCCGATGAGTATATGATTTCGCGTTTGAATACATCGGTCTTGAAATGGTACCAGGTGGCATCTGCCGTTTCAAGTCGTACATTCTTGGGCGGCATGCGCTTGACTGTTTCGACATATGTGTCTACTTCGAAGTTGAGGCAGCACTTGAGCTTGGCGCACTGTCCGGCCAGTTTTTGTGGATTGAGCGAGATGTCCTGGAAGCGTGCGGCACTTGTGGAGACGCTGACGAAGTTTTGCATCCACGATGAGCAGCACAGCGGGCGACCGCAGGGGCCTATGCCGCCAATGCGTCCGGCTTCTTGGCGTGCGCCTATCTGCTTCATCTCAATGCGTATTTTGAAGGTGTCGGCCAAGACTTTGATTAATTGGCGAAAGTCGACGCGTGCGTCGGCTATGTAGTAGAATATCGCCTTGTTGCCGTCGCCCTGGTACTCTACGTCGCCGATTTTCATATCCAGTTGGAGGCTTTGGGCGATTTTGCGTGCGCGTATCATAGTGTCTTGCTCGCGTGCACGTGCTTCGTTGTATTTGTCAATGTCCGCCGGCTTGGCCTTGCGGAACACGCGCTTTGTCTCGGCGTTGGGCCGTATGCCGCTTTTGCGCATTTGCAGGCGCACGAGTGCTCCGGTCAGTGTCACTGTCCCGATGTCGTGTCCCGGCTGGGCCTCTACGGCTACCAGGTCGCCGGCCTTGAGGGGGATGCCGGTGGAGTTCTTGTAGTATCCCTTGCGGGTGTTCTTGAACTGCACTTCCACCATGTCATCATCGGCGTATCCGCCGGGGATGTCTTCGAGCCAATTGAAACAATGCAGCTTGTGCCTTGCTGTGTCCGAGCATCCGCTGCAGTCTCGGCATTTGTCCTTGGGGCACGATCCGTCCGTCGCTTTGGAACACGATCCGTCTGCCGCTTGGGGACATACGCACCGGCCTTGGCCGACTTCGGATTGCGTCTTGTCCTGCGAGGCATGATCCTCTGCGGCGCTGTTTGTTTCCTCTACGAGGGCGTGCAGGGCGTTGTTTATGTTTTCCAAATCGTTGATTTCGTTGCTCATATCACCTTATTTGGCAAAACTTACCGAGCGTGTTTCGCGTATGACCGTAATTTTGACCTGCCCGGGATAAGTGAGCTCGTCCTGTATGCGGCGTGCTATTTCGGCTGACAGCTTCTCTGTCTCGGCATCGTCAATTTTGTCGGCGCCGACAATGACGCGTAGTTCGCGTCCGGCCTGTATGGCATAAGTCTTGATGACTCCCGGGTATGAGAGTGCCAGTTGCTCGAGGTCTTTGAGTCGTTTGATGTATGCTTCGACAATTTCGCGGCGTGCGCCGGGGCGTGCGCCGGATATTGCATCGCATACTTGTACTATGGGTGCCAGCAGTGTTGTCTGCTCGATTTCGTCGTGGTGTGCGCCGATGGCGTTGCATATTTCGGGCTTTTCTTTGTACTTCTCGGCCAGTTTCATGCCCAGCAATGCGTGCGGCAGTTCGGGCTCCTCGTCGGGTACCTTGCCTATGTCATGCAGCAGTCCGGCGCGACGTGCCTTTTTGGGGTTGAGTCCGAGTTCCGAGGCCATGACGGCGCAGAGATTGGCTGTTTCACGTGAGTGTTGCAGCAGGTTTTGGCCGTAGCTGGAGCGGTATTTCATCTTGCCTACCAGTCGTATCAAGTCGGGGTGCAGGCCGTGTATGCCCAGATCTATGGCAGTGCGTTTGCCTGTTTCGATGATTTCTTCTTCGACTTGCTTGCGGACCTTGGCTACGACTTCTTCGATGCGGGCGGGGTGTATGCGTCCGTCTGACACGAGTTGGTGCAGGGCTAGACGCGCCACTTCGCGACGCACGGGGTCGAAGCCACTCAGTACTATTGCTTCGGGCGTATCGTCCACAATGATTTCGATGCCGGTAGCGGCTTCGAGGGCGCGGATATTGCGACCTTCGCGGCCGATGATGCGACCTTTGATTTCGTCCGAGTCGATATGGAACACGGTCACCGAGTTTTCGATGGCGGTTTCGGTGGCGGTGCGCTGGATGCTTTGGATGATGATGCGCTTGGCTTCCTTATTGGCGGTCATTTTGGCCTCGTCCATGATGTCGTTTATGTAGGCGGCAGCGGCGGTTTTGGCTTCATCTTTAAGCGATTGGATGAGTTTCTCCTTGGCCTCTTCGGAGGATAGGCCGGAGATGTGTTCCAGGGTTTGGCGCACCGATGCTTTTTCCTGTTCCAGCTCGGCTTCTTTGCGTTCTACGGCCTGGTATTGTTCGTCCAGTGTTTGGCGTGCAGCTTCAAGTTCGTTGCGTGTGCGAGCGTTTTCGCCCTGCTGTTGGTTCAGTTGCAGTTCGCGCTGTTTTTGCTTGGCTTCCATGGACTGAATCTTGGACATGCGCTGGTTGGCGGCTTTTTCGGCCTCGGCCGTGATTTTGAGTGCTTCCTCGCGGCCTTCTATTTCCTTATCTTTCTTGATGTCGAGAGCCTGACGCTCGGCATCGGCCACGATTTGTCGTGCGCGGTTCTTGGCGGACGAGCGGTGTATCACTACTGTGACGACCACTCCTATGGCGGCGGCAATGATGGCGATGATTATGGTTGTTACTAATGGTGTCATATAATGTCTGTATGTACTTGGTTGTTGTTATTAGGTTGGTTGTCTTGTTGTTATATGTATTGGTTGTCTGTTTTTCTGTTGCTATTTCGGGCACCATACTTGTCACGGCACTCTTGCCTGGTACAAACGCCTATAGCCGCTCCGAGTATTCTTCGGGCGGCGTGCGGGTGTGTGCATTGCGATGCTTGGGGGCTTAAGGCGTGTGTTGTCGTTGTTAATCAGTCCTTTAAGACTTGGCTTCGGACTTGATTTCGAGCATGCGATCCAAGTCGGCTTCAAAGGCCTCCAGGAGGTGCTGTTGGTCGTCGACGCTTTGCTTGAGCTGATAATACAGCTTGGCAAACTGGAATGCCGCCATGGCCAAGATTTCCTTGGAGGTTTTGTTTTCAAATCTACGGCGCCATTCGGTCCACACACGGTTGACGTTGTATTCGGCCTCGCGTATGCGTTCTTCCTTGTCCGGCGCTATAGACATGCTTATGGGCGCGACGTCGGCAATTTTTATTGTTATGTTTTGTTCCTTCTTTCCCATTGAATGTTCTCAAGCATCGTGAGGCAAAAATCGTGGGCGCTGTCACCATATGCCGTCATCCATCGATGTCGGCGATGCAGCGGTCGATTTCCCGCACGAGTTCGGTGATAATGTTCCGGGTCTTCTCGATGGCATCACGGTCGGGCGCCAGGGTCGATGATACGCTGAGGTATTCGTTGCGGAGGCTCAGCTGCTCGATGCGCTGTTCCTTGTCGAGAAGCTCTCTCTCGAGCTCGGCAATGCGCTCCAAAGCTTGTGTACGTTCTTGACATACAGTGTCGTAGCGCTGTGCCAATACGTGCATTTTCTCGCTTATGCGCGACAGTGACTTATCTAATGACTCGGTTGCCATATCTCCAAATTTCCACAAAGTTAGCAATTTTTTTCGTAAATCCGCTCCTGACCTGCAAAATTCGGCAAAATGAATCCTGAAAAACGATTTGTAAAACCTTGTTATATGCTTTATGTCGCCTCAAAATAGGTGCGGACGGCCAAGGAAGTTGTATATGTGCGGGATTATGACTAAATTTGTCGATTATAGCGCTATAGTAGGCGCTTGATTTTTTTTGAATTAGGCAAGTTCTTTTTCAATGAATAAGCAGACACAAGCAAAGATGGACTGGGCGCGGCTGATAGACGACTGCCGCTTCGGCCTCGAGGATTATCATAAGCCTAGTACTGCCGGGGCGGGACGCAGCGACTTCCGCCGCGATTACGACCGCTTGGTGTTTTCGTCGCCTTTCAGGCGGTTGCAAAACAAGACGCAGGTGTTCCCACTGCCAGGTAGCGTCTTTGTGCACAATCGGTTGACCCATTCGTTGGAAGTCAGCAGCGTAGGACGCAGTATGGCCGATGAGATTGCGGCTGCACTTGTAAGACGCCACGGGCCCATGAACGGCATCTTTGCCGATTTGGGAGATGTGGTGGCTGCGGCGTGTCTGGCGCACGACCTCGGCAATCCTCCTTTCGGCCATTCGGGCGAAAAGGCCATAGGAACTTTTTTCAGCGAAGGTGCCGGCCGCGTACTCAAGGACCGATTGACCCCCGAACAGTGGAGCGACATTGTCCATTTTGAGGGTAATGCCAATGCCTTGCGGGCGCTGACGCATCAGTTCAACGGCCGCCGTCCCGGAGGTTTTGCCATGACTTACACGATGTTGGCTTCCATAGTTAAGTATCCTTACGATTCATCGCAGGCCGGAGCAAAGGGCAAATTCGGGTTTTTCGGGAGCGAGCGTGCCGACTTCGAGCGCATTGCTACGCGCTTGGGGATGTTGCGTATGCCCTCGCCCGAGGGATCGTTGCGCTTTTGCCGACACCCGCTGGTATACATTGTCGAAGCCGCTGACGACATATGCTACGAAGTCATGGACTTTGAGGATGCTCATAAGCTGAAAATCCTCGGAACAGGCGAGGTCTTGGACGCTTTATTGGCGTATTTCGATGACGAGTCCCGCGCCCATGTACATGATGTGATGGAACATGTGAAAGATCCCAACGAAAAGATTGCATATCTGCGCAGCGGTGTCGTAGGACGTTTGGTGAGCTGTTGTGCTCATACGTTCATAGATAACGAAGAAGCCATACTGTCAGGCACTTTTGAGGGCACCTTGCTTGATCACATAAGCGAGCGCGAGCGCGAGGCTTACCGTCGCTCCACACGTTTGTCCTGGGGCAAGATTTACGGCGCTCCGCAGGTGGTGGACATCGAATTGGCCGGTAACCGCATTTTGACTTTCCTGCTCGAAAAGATGATACATGCCGTCACTTATCCCGAACTCAATTACTCGCGCCTGCTGCTCAGCCAGGTTCCCGGACAGTACAACGTGGGCGCACCCGAACTGTTTGACCGCATTCAGGCGGTGCTTGACCATATCTCGGCAATGACGGATGTATATGCCCTCGACCTGTACCGCAAACTCAACGGCATGAGCCTTCCGGCGGTCTGAATGCCCGATGGAATGAAGCAAGCTAAGCTGCTCAATGCTATAAGACTGTTGTAAAACAGCAATATAAATAACTACCGGAATATATCTAACAATACAAAGACCAAAAAATAAAATGTCCTGCAAAAGACTGTCAACCTTGCTCGCGCTTGTGCTTGTGGCTGCGGCCACCGTCATGGCGCAAAAAAAATACTATGCGCCGGAAGACGTGCCCAACGTACAACTGCAAAACAAAAACCGATATTTGAGCGACCCGGCACGATTCATAGATGCCGCAAGTGCCGCGCACATAGACTCGACGTTGCAAAACGTCCGTACAGCCACGAGCGTGCAGGCGGCGGTCGTGGTCTTGCCTTATATGGCCGGAAATGCGGATGTGGATACTTATGCTACCGAATTGTTCACGCTTTGGGGCCTTGGCGACAAAAAGAAAGACAACGGATTGTTGGTGCTTGTGTCAGTGGGCGACCGCAAGTATGCAATACGCACCGGTTATGGTATAGAGGGCGCTCTGCCGGACGCAATATGCGGACGAATCGAGCGTAATATAATGCAGCCGGCCTTCAAAGAAGGGGACTATTCCGGAGGTCTCCGTGCGGCGGTAGATAAGATAGGTTCGGTGTTATGCGACCCGGCAATCCGTGATGAAATGCTCGGCGACATCGCCGCCCAAGAGCGTGAAGATTGGATGAATGTCCTGTCGCTATATATAGATTTTTGTGTGGTTGTGACGCTGCTGGCATTTGTATGGCTGCTCTTGGCTCTTCGCGGTGTACGAGACAAGTCGCCTTACGACAAGTATCAGGCCATGCGCACGCTGTCCAAGGTCTCCGGCGCTTGTGCTTGGTTCACCTTGGGCATGACGCTTTTGGTGTACATTCCTCTGCGCATGATTATGCGAAAATGGCGCAACGGCACTCACTATTGTTCCAATTGCGGGACGAAGATGCACAAGCTTGACGAAGAAAGTGACAACGAGTATCTGACGCCGGCGCAGGATGCCGAGGAGCGCATCAAGTCTGTAGATTATGACGTGTGGCTGTGTCCCAAGTGCGGCACGACTGATATTTACCGCTTTGACGAAGACAGCGGATACAGCGAATGTCCGTATTGCCATGCACGCACATGCCGTTTTGTGCGGGATACCGTGATGCGTCGTCCCACCCAATACCAAGAAGGTGCCGGCGCCAAGACTTACAATTGTCTCAATTGTAAGAAGACGCACAGCATAGCCTATAAGATTGCAAAACTCGCTCCAACGGTGATTGTCGGTGGAAGCGGATTTGGCGGCGGTGGTGGCGGCGGTGTCTCCGGCGGCAGTTGGGGTGGCGGCAGCACCGGCGGTGGCGGTGCCTCCGGCGGGTGGTAATAAGCTTTCGCTGTGGTTGAATAGCTGAGCTATAGCTCGATTTGGCCGCGATGGCGGACGGCGTATACGGCTCCAGCAGCCATCATGCGCAGCGCTGCAAAGCTGCGAGCACGCATAGCCTGCCGGACTATGCGCATCCATCCACTGTACGGATGTGTAAGACGTAGCACTGCACCGCGTGCGCGCCATACTGCCGGGGTCGGGGTGCGCTGTCCTGTGGATGGGCCGCCCGTATGGCGTCCGATGACGATGGGCTTGTACTCAATGCGCAAGCCGAGTCGTCGTGCATTCCATATCAGGATGTCTTCCTCGCCGCAACCCAATACCGGGGCGCCTATGCCGAACAATGTGCAGAAATGCAGGCCTGAACGTCTGATTGCGTCCATGCGTAAGGCAATTTCGACTGACGACGGGCAATATCCGCGCGGCGTGCCTTGTCCAAGATTTATAGGAGATGCCGGGTATGGTTTGTCCCCGGCGCCCTCGATGCGGAAGGCGGTGATATCGGCCTCGCCGAGACTGTTGAGGGCGGCACGCAGTTGTGCCTCTGTGTAGCTCATGTCGTCATCCGCAGTGAGGACATACTCAGCATCGGCGGCTTCGAGCAGTCGATTGCGATTGGCGCATAGTCCGCGGCCCGGTGTCATGATTACCCGGATGTCCGGGCGCTGCAAGCCCTGTGGTACCGGGGGCGCAGCGTCCTCTCCGTTTTGGCATGATATAAGGTATGACACGCCGTCAATGACGGGCAGGGACATGGAGGCCGTGCGCCGCAGGCCGTTGACACCGTAGGTGGCTATGAGCACTTGAAGTCGCATTGTCTGTCGTTGCTGTTCGAGGTATATTATTGATAGCCTGTTGTCTATGAGACTTCGCCGTTGTTGTGTGATATCTTGCGCCAGAAATCTTCGTAGCGTTGAGCCACGACTTCGCAGTCGTTGTGTGTGACTACGTATTCGCGTGCCTTTAATGCGTTTGCAGCCAGTGCTTCGCGGTTAAGGTATTGACGGATGGCCGGGAGTGCCGCTTCCGGGCGGCGCGGGTCGATGTTAATGGCCGGCGTGGTGCAACCTTGGAAGTCGTTGAAGTCCTTTTCGGCTCCGGTGACCACTGTTTTGCCCATGGCCATGGCCAGTAGGGCTGTCGTTGCAGGAGTGTAGCTGTACAACTGGTCGAAGACGATATCTGCGCGAGCCATGCGCTTCAGAAATTCTGCGTATTGCAGGTTGTGTACCGGGAGCACGGTGACCTTGTCTGGAAATTCGCTCTCTATGACCTTGGCAATGCGCATCAGTTGAGGTATGCCTTTTTCCTGTTCGCGCCCTATGTGGCTGGGTAACAGGATGCTTATGGGTTTATTCGTTTTTGCGTCTATTGGCGTCGGCTTTATTGCGGCGGTATCCACAGGAATGCCGCCGTAGGCCAGACGTTCGGGCGTGATTACGCGCGACATGGAAAGTTGGTACTCGTATAGGGCAGTGATGACCCCGTCTACATGGTCGTAGACGTATTGCGCATAATCGGACAATTCGGGCTGCTGCCACATGGATACGGTGCGGCCGCGCGTACTCAATGCATATTCCGTTGGAACTCCGTCTATGGCCCATTCGCTGTATCTCAGCGGACCCTGGGGGTCTTTACACATATTGACAAAAGCCGTGTCTGTACCTATTGCCGTGAGACATACCAGTCCGTTGTGCCGCCGCAATCCATCCAAAAGAGGGCGCAGACGTGAGGGGCGCAGTCGCATAAATGTGGGCCCGCAAAGTTGTATCACGTCCCAGCCTTGCAGTTTAAGACGCAGTGTCGTATGCAGTCTCGCCCATAGTAATGCACCGCCGAAGCATCCGGGCAATCGACGGCTTAGGTCTACATCGCGCCCTGTGTTCATCCATGTCGAACCATCTGATGCTACGCACACCTCGTGCCCATGACGCTTGAGTCCTTCGGCAAGGGTGCGGTTGTAGTGGCTTGCATCGCCTAGCAACAATACTTTCATTTCAGCTTGCTTGGCATGAATGGTCGCAATATGCGAGCAATGCCGCGGTGGCCGTGCACTGTGTAGTGGTAGGCGAAGCGCAGCATACGTTTGCGGATTTTGCTTTTCTCCTGAAAGACGAAAATCTCCTTGAGTAGACGTCCCGAAGCGGTTCCGCTCAGGTCGCAATGAGCCGACAAAATGACTCCTTTGAGATTTATCCACTCGATGGGCACGTATGTGGCCATGTGTTTGAGAGTGTCTATTTTCTTGTCCGGTTTAGCGGCAAAGCATCCGCCTGTCAGCGATCCTTCGGTGATGAATATACGCACTGTCGGATCTTTGGATTTGATTTTGTGGCATCGAGGCTTACGCAGCGCTATGCGTGCGCCCAATTCGATGTCGTTCCACACTGCGATGTCCGTGTCCCAACCACCGACGGCTCGTATCAGCTCGGTACGGCACATATATCGTTGAGTCGCGAAATTGCTGTTGAACATATTATTGTAACCTAAGTCGCGATTGCGGAAGGTCAGTCGTTTCCATGGCCCGCCATCTTTGCCGTAAAGCACGTCCCATCCGATGATTTCGGCCTTAGGATGCGCATGTGCAGCCTCCATTGCTCTTGCACAGTGTCCCGGGGCCATTGTGTCGTCCGAGTCGAAAAACATCACCCATGGTGTGGTCACTTCGGCGAGGCCGCGGTTGCGTGCGGCGCAAGCGCCTACGGCACTTTCATCCAAAAGTTTGACGCTAAGGCCGTTTATGCCATTGTGCTCAGCCATCCATTTATGCATCACGGCCTTGCTGGCATCCGTAGAGGCGTTGTCCACCAATATCACATCCAATGGACGCAAAGTCTGTGCGGCGATGCTGTCGAGGGTACGGCTTACGAGTTCGGCACGGTTGTATACCGGGACAACAACCGTAAGCTCCGGGCCGACGGCATCAGCGATGATACCGTGTGCGAATACTGTCGTTTTTTTCGATGTTTGGGACATAATGGGTTAACATTGTAATGTCTTGAAGCCCGGCTTCATTTGTTCTGCCGTAGAAGAGGACCTTTGTAAGGCCGTCTTGGGGACTTAGGTTGCGTCTGTGTTTTGGTCGTGCAAATTTCCGAAATTTCTATGACATGACAAAATTAAACAATTAAACAAGACATAGCAAATCTCGGGTAAGGACGTTGCTTCGGCGTGTCGGAGGCTAAAGTTTAATTGAACAATAGTTTGCGACGCAACGATACCGGGAACGCACTGTCCGGGCGCATGGCTATGCGGCATACAAACGGGGCTCGGCGAATGCGTACTTCCGAGCCCATAGGGAGTACGGTGGAGCGCCCGTCAAGGCTTAGGCGAAATGCGCGTGTGCGACCGCTGACGTTGATGTCCAGGACACTATGGTCGTCAATTACCAGCGGCCGCATGCCCAGTGAGTGTGCTGCTATGGGCGACACAACCAAGACCGGGGCTGTGGGTTGTACAATAGGGCCTCCGGCCGAGAGATTATAGGCCGTCGAGCCGGTTGGAGTGGCTATGATGAGGCCATCGGCGCGGTATTGGGCCAACTCGATGCCGTCTACAAAGGTGTCGGCCTGAATCATGGATACGCTGTCGTCCTTGGCAATACACACCTCGTTGAGCGCATATCGCCAACCACGCACCTCGGGTGAGCATACTTCCAGCAACGTGCGCTCTTCGATGGCGAAGTCGGCATTGAGCATGCCATCGATGCCATTGTCAGAGGATGCATCATCAATGTTCATCGTTGCGAGGTAGCCCAGATGCCCGGTGTTGATGCCGATGACGGGTATACCAAGCCGACCTACCCATGCGGCGGTGCGTAAAAAGGTGCCGTCGCCGCCTATGCTCAGTACCAGCGAGCACCCTTGGCCGGGACCCGAGAGTGCGGCTTGGCCTACTCCGGCGAGGGATACACCCAGTTCGGAGAGGTGTCCGTAAAGCTTGGGGTGCATCTCGATGTCAGTGCCTGTCAGCACGATGTGCCGCAATATTCGCTCGATTTGGGCTGCGTAGGGTTGTTGTTGGCGGCTTCCGTAGATGGCTATGGTCATGGTAGCTTGTTTTTTAGGTAAACCGGCTATGGAAAGCCGGGGCTAAATATGATGTTTAGACGTTGAGGATGCGCATAAGGCTTTCGAGGCGGCTATCGATGTCCGCTTTGGCCGTGCCTATGGCATCGCGTGTGTATTCGACCGTGTATCCGTATCGTGCAACGGAGCGCGCCGCCGCTTCTGTGTTGCGGTGCGAAATACGCAGCTCGATGTATGTGCGCGGTGTGTCTTCGTAATCGATGTCGAAGCGCGGTATGTCCGGACCGTCGGAGCTGCCGGGAATTGTGGCGTCTATGATGTTAAGATTGAGCACTTGGGCATCGCAGTCTTCGATGGCGCGGCACAGCTGCGAGGCACAAAAATCGTGCTTGGGGCAGCTCAATACCAAGGTCGAGGAGTCTTCGGCGTAGGGAAACAGACGCTCTCGTTCTGTCTTTATGTCATCTTTTGCGGTCAATATCTTTTGGATTTAGATAATTCTAACTAAATTTGTACTCCCTTTCAGATACAAATTTAGGCAAAATTTCAATACGAAAGGGGAAAATATAAATTAAACACCATAAAAGTAAGCCCAAAGGCACTATATACATATATGACCTGTCTGAGTGTAAATATCAATAAGATAGCAACTTTGCGCAATGCGCGCGGAGCTAACAACCCTGATGTGGAAAAAGTGGCCACCGACTGCGAGGTCTTCGGAGCGCAGGGCATTACCGTGCACCCGCGTCCCGACGAACGTCATATCCGTCGCAGCGATGTGCTGGCACTTCGTTCGCGGTTGCGTACCGAGTTCAATATTGAGGGTTATCCCGACGAGCGTTTTATGGACTTGGTACTGCGCGTGCGTCCCGAGCAAGTCACGCTTGTCCCGGATGCTCCGGACGCCATTACCAGCACCGGCGGATGGGACGTGAAAGCCAATTTTGACTTCTTGTGTTCCATAGTCGAGCGCTTGCACGAGGGTGGTATCCGCGTATCGATATTTGTCTACCCCGAGGAGGAAGACATCCGTGCCGCCGCACGCACGGGTGCCGATCGTATCGAGCTGTACACCAAGCCATATGCTGATATGTATCCCAAGGATCCGGAAGCCGCCGTTGCCCCGTATGTCGCAGCGTCCACCGTGGCACACAACTGTGGCCTGGGTGTCAATGCCGGCCATGATTTGTCTCTTGAGAACCTGGCATATTTCCATCGGGCTATGCCTTACCTCAACGAGGTGTCCATAGGCCATGCGCTGATATGTGATGCCTTGTATCTTGGGCTGCAAACCACCATACAGCGCTACCTCGAATGTCTCAAGTGACAGGTTGTGCCTGCTTGGCGACTGAAATCGTGGAAGCCATTCTGAAACTAAGGAAGAAAAACCGAGGCTTATGGTAACCATCGAGGATAAAGATAGACCAAAAGAAACAACAACTAACCGCACACAATACACCATCTGAAAAAATGATACTGTTAGACACTGCAACCGCTGCCCTACCTGAAAGTCTGTCACTTTGGGATTTATGTCTTTCGGGAGGTTGGATTATGATTGCTTTGGCCGTGCTGCTGCTTGTAGGCGTGTATATCGCCATCGAGCGAGCCATCATAGTAGCCAAGGCCTCACACCAGGACGAGACGTTTATGAAACGCATACGCGACTATATCCATGACGGCGAGATAGATGCCGCCAAGGAATTGTGCCGTAACTCGGATACCCCGTACGGAAGACTTATCGGCAAGGGCATCTCGCGCATCGGACGCCCTATGAATGATGTCCTTGTAACCATCGAGAATACCGGTAATATGGAGATTGCCTCACTATCAAAGGGTTTGCCCTGGCTGGCCACCATTGCCGGAGCCGCCCCTATGCTCGGCTTTCTGGGTACAGTCATCGGTATGGTCGAGTCGTTCTACGCCATCGCTGCCAGTGGCAACAGCGCCCAAATAGGCGATTTTGCCGGAGGTATATATACCGCATTGGTGACCACTGTCGCCGGCCTTATCGTTGGTATCGTGGCCATGTTTGCTTACAATTACCTTGTGGCGCGTGTCAATAAGGTGATGAACATGCTTGAGGCACGCACCATGGAATTTATGGACTTGCTCAACGAGCCGGCCTAACCTTTCCTAAACCAACTAATGTTGCTTAAATACGCATCCAATGTCGCTTAAACGTCAACAAGAGATACTTTCCGGATTTTCAATGGCATCGATGACGGACGTTGTGTTCCTGCTGCTGGTGTTCTTCATGGTTACTTCGACATTTGTGTTCCCCACGGCGCTCGAAGTCAATTTGCCGCAGAGTTCTGAGCAGACGCCGCTCAAGCCGGTGACGCGAGTGTTTATTCAGGCTGACGGAAGCCTTTGGGGGCAGTTCGGAGACGGCGAGCCTATGGCTATGCCATCGCAACAGGCTCTTGTAGATTTCCTTAAGGGAGTTAAGGAGCAGGCCCCCGAGACCGCCATTGCCGTTTTCGGCGATTCGGCAGTGCCCTATGGCGATGTCGTTGAGATTCTCAATCTCGGGGCTGCCAACGACTTGAAGATGGTGCTTGCCACCACCAAAAAGGACAATGCCGCCACTGCCGCTGTGAACGGTGACGCCCTGTCCGGACAGGCTGCCGCATCGGCTTCGGCCTCCAAGTCCGCTTCAACCACAGAGACAAGATAACCGAGCATGAACCAAGCACGCCACATAGCAGCCTTAGGCACCGTCGCCATAGCGGCGCTGGTGTGGTTATGGCTATGCCTCAGCCATCTGTCGCTGTCTCCGGACAAGGAATGGCCTCCACAGCCCGACCCGTATATTGAGCTGGCACAGGTGGAAGACTTGGTTGAGACCATACAGCTGCCTCCTACGTCCGTGCCTTCGCACCAACAGCAGGATGCAGCGGCGCAGACGCCCGAAGATATCGATAATCCGGCACGCCTCGCACCCGAAACCGGTACGGCTCTTGAGGACCGTGGCCCGGAAGGCAAACCTGCGCCGGTGATGACATCGAGTCGCCCCTCTGATATACAGGTGGAGAATAAACAGCAACCCGAAAGAACGGGGACTCCGGCAGACAACAAGCGCAAGGAAGAGCAGGCCACGGCACGCCGCACCCAATCGACGGTGGGCAATGCTTTCTCCAACGCTCGGCACAACGCCAACAACCGCAACGGTGACACCGGTAATGCCGGGCGTACTGATGGGAACCCGGCTTCGGCCGGTCCGGCCAATTCGCGGTCATCGTCTGTGGGTGTCAACCACGGACGCATTTCCGGCGGATGGGGTTTCCCGGGATATTCAAATAAAATACCTTCCAATAAAGTTGGAAGCGTGAAAATCGAGGCCCTCTTTGATACCGATGGTGTTGTGACACAGGCCACGGTAATCGGCGGAGACGGCAATATCTCGGAAAACACCAAGGAGGCGTGTCTGCGCGAAGTCAGGAGGCATAAATTTGCACACACAGGTACAGCCAACGCCGAGGGTGGCAGCGCCACCATCACCTTTGTGTTCAAAGACCCGAAATAGTTGTGTCGGGCCGAAGCGGGCATTGAAAGACACCCGGCTGCGTGCGGCACATATAATATATAAGTAGGATACACATTATATAATAGGACATATTAGTATAGGACAAACAATGGGCGCCACGGCGTCCGAAACACAATATAGAAAATGACACAATACAAGCGCACCCTTATCACCGCAGCCTTGCCATATGCAAATGGCCCGGTACATATTGGCCACCTTGCCGGAGTGTATGTCCCGGCAGATATATATGCACGCTATCTGAGACTTAACGGTCGTCCGGTGGCTTTTATCTGCGGCTCGGACGAACACGGCGTGCCCATCACCATCAAGGCCAAGAAAGAGGGCGTGACGCCACAAGACATAGTAGACCGCTACCATAGTATAATAAAGAAGTCTTTCGAGGGCCTGGGTATATCTTTCGATATATATTCGCGTACCTCCTCGAAGATACATGAACAAACCGCTTCCGAATTCTTCAAACGCCTGTACGATAAAGGACAGTTTGTAGTCAAGACTTCCGAGCAGCTGTACGATGAAAAGGCACAACAATTCCTGGCTGACCGTTACGTCACCGGTGAATGTCCCCATTGCCACAACCCCCGAGCCTACGGCGACCAATGCGAAGCCTGCGGCACATCCCTATCTCCGGACGAGCTTATCAACCCCAAGAGCGCCATCACCGGTAGCACTCCGGTCAAACGTGAGACACGCCACTGGTACCTGCCTCTGGAGCGCTGGGAAGACTTCCTGCGCCATTGGATCTTGGACGGACACAAGGAATGGAAAACAAATGTCTACGGCCAATGCAAATCGTGGCTCGATATGGGTTTGCAGCCCCGAGCCGTTACGCGCGACCTCGATTGGGGCGTACCCGTACCGCTGGACGAGGCCAAAGGCAAGGTGCTGTACGTGTGGTTTGATGCGCCCATAGGATATATCTCTAACACCAAGGAATTATATCCCGATACATGGGAAACGTGGTGGAAAGATCCTGAAACGCGTTTGATACACTTCATAGGCAAGGATAATATCGTGTTCCACTGCATTATCTTCCCGACGATGCTTAAGGCTTACGATGACAATTTCAATTTGCCGGACAACGTGCCGGCCAATGAGTTCCTTAACCTCGAAGGCGACAAGATTTCGACATCGCGCAACTGGGCCATTTGGCTCAACGAGTATCTCGAGGATTTCCCCGGCAAGCAAGACGTGCTGCGCTATGTACTTACCGCTAACGCCCCCGAGACTAAGGATAACGACTTCACTTGGGCCGACTTCCAGTCTCGCAACAATAACGAGCTTGTGGCCATCGCCGGCAACTTTGTCAACCGTGCTGTGGTGCTGACCCACAAGTACTTTGACGGCATCGTTCCGGCCGCAGGAACACTCGAGGACGTAGATACAGCGCTCCAAGCCGACATTCTTCAAGCTAAAGACGCTCTCGAAGATTGTATAGAGCATTTCCACTTCCGCGATGCTCTGCGCGAGGCGATGAATATCGCACGCCTCGGCAACAAGTACCTGCAAGAAACCGAGCCATGGAAGCTGGCCAAGACCGACATGGCACGCGTAGCCACTATACTCAACCGCGCTCTCCGGATATGCGTTGACATGGCTATTGCTTTCGAACCGTTTATGCCCTTCACCTCCGCCAAGATTTGCAAGATGCTCGGCATCGCTAAACTTCAGTGGCAAGATCTCGGGAATGATATCCTGCCTGTCGGCGAAAAGATCGGCGAAGCCGAACTCCTCTTCGAAAAAATCGATGATGAGGCCATACAGAAGCAGCTCAAGCGCCTTGAAGACATTCGCAAGGCCAACAGTATGGCTGCATGGCAGCCTGCGCCCTGTCAGCCCGAAGTGGATTTCGACACCTTTATGAAGGCCGACCTTCGCGTAGGCACTGTCAAGACCTGTGAGCGTGTGCCCAAGGCCGACAAGTTGCTCAAATTTACTATCGATGACGGCACGGCAGACGGACGCACCATTGTCTCCGGTATTGCCAAGTACTACAATCCCGAAGATCTCGTAGGCCGTCAGGTATGTTTTATTGCCAACTTGCCCGTGCGCCGCTTGCGCGGAGTCGATTCGCAGGGCATGATACTGAGTGCCGAAGACGCCGACGGACGGCTTGTCGTCATAGGCCCGACGGGGCCGGTACATCCCGGCGCGTGCGTCAAATGACAATAGGATAAATCCGACGGTGGCATGACGGCGTCTACATCATGCTGCCGTCGGGAACAATATTTTCGACAATATTCCAAGCCATCAAATAGCCAATACCCATGTCCATGACCACCAAAAAACCGCGTATACTTATAGTGTATACCGGGGGCACCATCGGCATGATTGAAGATGCCGAGACCCACGCACTGCGTCCCTTCGATTTTACGCATCTGATGGATAATGTGCCCAAGGTAAAGAAACTTGACTACGAAATAGATAATATACAATTCAATCCGCCCATAGATTCCAGCGACATGAACTTGGAGCATTGGCGGCTGATAACGCGTTCGATAGTAGATAACTATGACCGCTATGACGGATTTGTTGTATTGCACGGCACGGACACCATGGCCTACACGGCCAGTGCGCTGTCTTTTATGCTGCAGGGCCTGAGCAAGCCGGTAATCATCACCGGCAGCCAGCTGCCAATAGGCGAAGTTCGCACCGATGGAGAGGAAAACCTCATTACCGCCCTGCAAATTGTCGCAGCCAAAGACCCTGACGGCTCCGGTCCGATGGTGCGCGAGGTAGCCATACTTTTCGAGAATTATTTGTGGCGCGGCAATCGCTCGACCAAGCGCAGTGCAGACAATTTTAATGCCTTTAAGAGCCATAATTATCCGGCACTTGCAAAGATTGGTCTGGGCATACACTTCGAGCCTAAGGCTCTGGCACGTCCGGCCGCAGGTACGACACTGCACCCGATGTACGAGATGGACCCCGCCGTCGTTGTAATAGACCTATATCCGGGATTGGATGCGCGTACGCTTGACCACCTGCTCAATACGCCCGGCATTCGCGGTGTCATACTGCGCACCTACGGGGCAGGCAATGGTCCCACGGACAGATGGTTTATGGATTGCATAAAGAATGGCATCGGTCGCGGCCTGGCCATACTGAATGTGACGCAGTGTGGTAACGGCGGCGTCCATGCCACACGTTATGTGGGCGGTGAGATGCTTTCCAGTATCGGCGTTGTTTCGGGACATGACCTTACATTTGAAGCGGCCATCACCAAGATGATGTTTTTGCTGGCGCAAGACCTTACAACCACTCAGCTCCGCTACCGTTTGGCCATCCCCCTTTGCGGCGAAATGTCCTATTGATTTGAGAAAACAAAACATAAACCTTAACGGCCATGTATTCGGCCACGGGTTGCGCAGAAAGGCATATGGGATAAAGGGGCGAATGCGGCAACAATGCAAATGTTGAAGTAGCGCATACTAAACGATAATAATACAATAAGGGCAGATGCCGTCGGCATCTGCCCTTATTGTATTATTATATCGGATGATTATTCGGCTTCTTCGATGGTGGTAGCGCGGCCGAGGGCTGCGTACTTGTCACCGAGGTCTACGAGGTTGGCGTTGTCAATCTTGACATCGAGTTGCGACTCGGGCACGCCTTTGCGGATGAGCTGTTTCTTGACACCGTTTACGCGGTTCCAGCGCAGGCGCTCGTTGATTTTGTCATTACCGGTATAGTTGTCTGCCCATCCGGTGATGACGTACTTCTTGTCGGGGTTGTCCTTCATTACGCCGGCTACTGCTTCAAGCAGGCCTACGTCCTTCTTTGTCAGACGGAAGATGTTGATGGGGTAGTAGATGGTGGCCAGAGGAGCTTTTTCGACCACGGGCTCGGGAACGGGCTTATTGAGGCAATCCTTGAGTTGGTCTTCAAGGTCTTTGATGCGGTCGTTGGCGGCCTGGAGGCGTGCACGATATGCATCGCAGTTTTCGGCGGGAGGACATACGGGAATGACGGGTGCGCTCCATTCACGCTTGTTGAAGAGGTAGGTCACGCCCAGAAATGCTGCCAAATCGTGGCTTGTACGGTTCCAGCCATCGCCTTCTTCGTCCTTGTGGTTGTCGATGCCGCTATAGCGGATGTCCAGAGACAGGTGAACTTGGTCGCTGAGGCGGAAGTCGTTGATAAGGCCGGCGCGGAATACGAGCACGCGGTCTTGGTTGCGCTTGTATCCGTTGGATTTGATGACATTGCCTCTTGCATCGGTGGTGTAATCCTTGGTGAATGTCCAGTAACCGCCTGCGCCTGCATAGAAGATGGCGTTGTAGCGGCGTCCGGGATGGTATCCGCACCACCAGTTGGTGAGGTTGAGCATTGCGTCAAATACGGGACCTACTTGGTTGAATTTCTACTTGTACTTGCCTTCTACGAGTGGCTCGTCAAGTTTGCAGTCTTCGGTGCGAATATCTGACAGACCTTTGAGAGTCATGTAGTTGGCGCCGATGCGCAGGGCGATGATGGGCGAGAACCATTTGCCGACATAAAGTCCGGCAGCCGGAGCGAAGCGATCCCATGTCTTACGGTCGCTGTCGCCGTGCGAGAAGTAGATGTTGGCACCACCTTCGGCGGTGATAAACCAGTTGTCTTTAAAACGATTGAAGAGGTAGCCTTGGCCGGGATCTTCCACGTAGGTGATTTCCTGCTGTGCAGCCTCTTGTGCCCATGCGGAGGCGCTGAAAAGGCCGGCGCATGCAATTGCTAATAGCGTAGCTTTTTTCATTGAGGTTGAGGTTTTATGGTTTGTGTTATTTGTATTTGTATTTCTTTTATTTGTTGGAAAATAGCATCCTGAGTACAGTGCTTGTTTCAAGTCGCTAAATTACTCATTTTTTTGAATTGGGCTTAATAAATTTTAAGAAAAACGTCTAAGTGCTTTGTTTTTACCCTTTTTTTGTGGTTTTGCGGTTTGTTCGGGTGGTTTTGCAGCGTAAATAGGGGAAGTCCGGACCGATTTTTAAGGGGGTATCGGTCGTTGGAGAGCGTTAGTGGAATGTGTCTGAAAGCTTTTGCACCGGTGGACCGATAGTAGGGTTGCGCGGCCCCCAATCGTTTTTTGAGCGCAACAATTCGTATAGTATTCCGCCGACATCGATGCCTATGGATTGTCCGCCGAGCATAAAGTACGGCTCGAGCATGGGGCGCGTCTCCCATTGGCCGGAGAGCATTGAGCGTTCGCTACGCATGCCCATGCGTACTCCCCATTTTCGGGCAAAGCGGTAGTCGAGGAAGGCCCCTATGGAGGGGGTGTCGTAGTACCCGGCCAGTGCCGGTTGCGGCATTCCGCCGCCGGAGAAGTATCCGCCGAAGGCTGTAATACTCCATTTGTCATTGAAACGATAGGTTATATCTCCGCCGAAGCCCCATCGGGTGTCCAGGCCGCAGAAGTGTCCGTATTTGGAGACATTGCCGTGGATGTGCAGCGACAATGCGCCGAAGTCTTGGCGGAGGTTGAGCGCTCCCGATTCGATACCCATCGTCCCGGGCAAGGACGTTGTAGCGCCGGAGGCGTATAATGAGCCTGTGTCCCAGCTGTATATGGGTGCGATACCGGGAGCGTAGGGATAGGTGCGGTAGGTATACGCGGCGGGGTTGACGGGCGGCAGCTGTCGGTCTTCTATAGTGGCGCGTCGGTAGTAGGAGGCGTTAACTATGGTCTCTGGCTGAGACGGCTGGATGGTGGATGTGGGGACGTAATTGGCGGTGTCGATGGGTGCCGTCATCTGTATTCGAGGCGTGCGTAGGCTGTCCGGCAATTCGTTTTCGGCGAATGTCGGCATGGTTGTCGCCAGTGTGGCTAATATGGCTGCTGTCAGGTGTCCGGGTCTCATCGTGAGATGGTGTTTGGTGTGTTCAACCGCTTGTAGCGCAAATTTAGGTATTTTTTTTGAAATGCCAACATTCTGAGTGATAAATTTTTGAAATTGTGTGCTTGATGGTCTGTATCTGTAGTGATGGCGGATATTGTGTTATGTTGAGTGGTGGCTGCGGGCGCTATGTGTTGCGCTGTTCCGGGATTGGTGGAGACGATACAGAGACAGCGGATGGACGGCGAATAAAAGCCGTCCATCCGCTGTCGTGTTTTAGAGGGTGGGGTGTCAGAGTTTGCTGACGATGTCGCGTGTGTCGCGTGCAATCATCAGTTCCTCGTCGGTAGGTACGACTACGACCTTGACGGCCGAGTCGTCTGTGGAGAGGACTGTCTCGGTGCCGCGGGTACGGGCGTTAAGTTCCTCGTCTATTTTGACGCCTATGAATGCCAGGGGACGGCATACGTCGGCGCGTAGTCCGGTCTGGTTTTCGCCCACGCCGCCGGTGAATACTATGATATCTACGCCGCCCATCTCGGCTGCGTAAGCGCCGATATACTTGATGATGCGCTGTTGGTACATTTCGAGGGCTAAGATAGCGCGTGGGTTGCCTTCGCTGACGGCCTTTTCGAGTTCGCGCATATCGGAGCTGACGCCACTGACGCCTTGGACGCCTGATTCTTTATTGATGATATGCTGGATGTCGGCGGCTGTGTATCCGTGCTTTTTCATTAGGAAGGTCAGTACTCCGGGGTCTACATCGCCCACTCGAGTGCCCATCATAAGACCTTCGGTGGGAGTCAGCCCCATGGATGTGTCCACGCTCTTGCCGTGATCTACGGCCGTGATGCTGCCGCCGTTGCCTATATGGCAGGTGATGATGCGCTTGTCGGTTATGTCGCAGTTCAGGATTTGGCATACACGTTGGCTGACATAGCGGTGGCTGGTGCCGTGGAAACCATAACGGCGCACGCCGTCTTCCTCGTAGAAGCGATAGGGCAGGGGATAGATGTACGATTTGGCGGGCATGGTCTGGTGAAATGCGGTATCGAAGACGCCTACTTGTGGTACGTCGGGGAGTATGGCTTCGATGGCCTCGACGCCGGTCATATTGGCGGGGTTGTGCAGCGGTGCCAGAACATAGCATTGGCGTACCATGTCTTTGACGGCTTCGTCTATGAGTACGCTCTTGTTGAATTTCTCGCCGCCGTGTACCAGCCGATGTCCCACTGCCTTTATACAGCTATAGTCCTTGATACATCCTTCTGTGGGGTCGGTGAGTAAATCGAGAATGGCTTTGACCGAGCCTTTATGGTCCGCGTGTCCTAACTGGCGTATGCTCTTGCCGCCTTCGTGGTTGCGGTATTTGAGGAATGTGTCGGTCATTCCCACTTTTTCGACACCGCCTTCGGCGAGAGCCGTCTCGGTGTCTGTGTCTATGAGTTTGTATTTGACGGATGACGATCCGCAGTTGAGCACTAATATAAGCATGGTCGTATGTGTTGTGTAGTGGCGGTTCGGGCCGTTGCGGTGTGCGCCGACCTCGACTCGCGGATGTAGTTTATTGATGTTTCAGCCCTATGGCTTGGTTGCAGGTGATGATTATGGTCTTGTAGATGTCTTCGGGGAAGCATCCGCGGGATAGGTCGTTGACCGGTGCGGCGAGACCTTGGAGGATAGGGCCTACGGCCTGTACGCCGCCGAGACGTTGTACTAGTTTGTAGCAGATGTTGCCGACACTCAGATTGGGGAATACCAAGACGTTGGCGCGTCCGCTCAGAGGCGACCCGGGGGCTTTGGAGGCTGCCACGCCGGGGACTATGGCTGCATCGGCCTGCAATTCGCCGTCTATTATCAGCTCGGGCGCCATCTGATGTGCCAGTGCCGTGGCTTCGATGACTTTGTCCGCAGTGGGGTCGTGGGCGCTGCCCTTTGTGGAAAATGATAGCATGGCCACTCGCGGAGTGATGCCGGCCACGTCGCGTGCGGTAGCGGCGGTGCTGACGGCTATGTCGGCGAGTTGCTCGGCGTCGGGTTCGGGTACGACGGCGCAGTCTGCAAACACCATGATGCCGTCTGTGCCGAAGGGCGAACCCTCGGGCAGCAGCATCACAAATGCTCCGGATACCACCTTAATGCCTTTGCGTGTCTTGATGACTTGGAAGGCTGCACGCAGTACGTTGGCTGTGGTATTCATAGCTCCGGCCACCTGGCCGTCTGCGTCCCCGGCCTTCACCATCAGGCAGCCGAGGTACAGCGGATTGGCTGTCGTTAGTCTGGATTCCTCTTCGGTCATGCCTTTGGAACGTCGCAGTTCGAGCAAAAGCGGCGCGTAGCGGTCGATGACGGCTTCGTCGGCGGGGTTGACGATGGTTGCGCGCGAAATCTCGGGGAGGTTCATCTCGGTGGCCATACGGTGTATCTCGGCCGGGTCGCCGATAAGGATGATGTCGGCCAGGGCATCGGCGATGATGCGGTTGGCGGCATTGAGAGTGCGTGGTTCGGTACCCTCGGGAAGCACTATGCGCCGGCGATGTGTGCGAGCGTTGCTTGTGAGTTTTTCAAACAGTGTCATGATGACGTATGTATGTTTTGGTTTGAATAGATATGCTTTTGCTATGCCGTTGCAAAGGTACGAATTTTATTTCGGATAGTGTCTACATGGCAGGCCGCCGAAATGCATAACGAGCAGCCTCGGCGGCCTGTGTGTCAGCGTTGCCTTTTGATGGTCTTTTGGCGATTTTAGTGTAGGATCTTGGTGCAGCGGCGGGTGCCGTCGCTGTAGATGTCCGTGCGGATGGTGATGCTGCGCTCGGCCGGCGCTTCGAGACGTCGTCCGGCCAAATCGTGGTACTCGGTGGCAACGACTTGCGCATCGTCCGCCGCCACGTCACTCACGCCGTCCTTGATGGGCAAGATATTCTTGAAGTTTTTCCATTCGGGAGCGGCCTTGTATGCCTCGATAGCTTCTTCGGGCACGTACAACGTGGCGCGGTCGTACATGTAATCTTCGAAGGCACTGCCGCTTGTCTCCGGCGGAACATCGTACTCGCATGTAATCCTTTTCACAGAAGTCGTATTCCAGCAGAATCCCGAGCCTAAATACGGCGTGGCGCCATCAATCTTTGATTTCGTAATCTTGATACTTTCCAACTTGGGCGTTTCTATTGCGCGACTACCGAATTGCACCGAGCCGGGGATTGTCAACTCGGTATTGTTGCACCTAATCAGCTTTTTCTCAGCTAGATGCGTTCCGATATATTGTACTCCATCCTCTATGATAAGTTTTTCGGCTTCGATGCCGGCAGCGGCCGAAACGACCTTAATCGTTCCGGGGAGGGTCATCGTAGCGCCGGGTACAACGTATTTCATCGCGCCGATGTATTCCACGGTCTTGGG